>ERZ1685331.15-NODE-15-length-68609-cov-20.666934_pt1 | contig 68609 bp, 62 predicted proteins | sample MGYA00580194_ERZ1685331 | MGnify/ENA primary metagenome ERZ1685331 (study PRJEB41501, sample SAMN08275520) | hot springs metagenome | biome: alkaline hot spring; material: microbial mat | place: Russia: Ush-Beldyr | collected 2015-07 | depth 0.5 m m ...
ACAGAAGAGTCTCCGAAGAATACGCTGTTCATAAAGATGGCGCCGTTCTGGCGAGGTTTCTCAGTGATACAGCGGATAAACTGTTTTTTACTGTCATTACGGTGAACGACGAACTCAATGCCTTCAAGGTGTTCGAGACACTCAACGCACGCGGCGTGCGCCTCTCGCCAACTGATCTCCTGAAAAACTACCTCTTTTCGATCGTTTACCGTGATGGTTCTCACGAGACCGAGATAGAAGCCCTGGAACGGCGCTGGAATCGGATGATTGACCAGTTGGGCAGCGAAAGTTTTCCTGCCTTTTTGCGAGCGCATTGGAACAGTCGCGAAAAACTGGTGCGTGAGTCCGAACTTTTCAAAGTCATTCGCGCTGCAACGCCAAATAAAGGGCGAGTTTTTGAGTTGTTGCGGTACATGGAAGAGGATGTTCCAGTTTATGCTGCTCTGGCGAACCCAGAGGATCGACTGTGGACCGAGAAGCAACGTGAGTATGTTCGCGAATTGCGGATGTTCAGCGTCCGTCAACCCTGGCCCTTGCTCCTGGCGGCTTACCGCTCGCTTGATGAGGAAGGATTTACCAGTGTGCTGCGTGCGGTCAGCATCGTATCATTTCGTTACAATGTCATTAGCAATATGCTAACCCACGAACAAGAGCGCGTCTATAACGATATCGCACGGCGCATAACCAGTGGCGAAATGACACACTCTTCTGAGGTCATACGCGCTCTCACGCCGATTTATGTCGATGATGAAACATTTCGCAATGCATTTGCAGTTAAGGTGTTACGAACTACTTCATCACGCAATCGGCAGGTTGCACGCTATATTCTGTCCATGATCGAAACACAGATGTCTCATACCCATCATGATGCCGATAATTCGGCTTACTCACTCGAACATGTGCTACCCGAAAATCCGACAGATGGCTGGGAACACATCGATGACGAACAGATCGAAGAATGGGTGTATCGGCTTGGTAATCTAACCCTTCTGGAAACGACGCTTAACCGCGCTGTCGGAAACACATCGTTCAGCGAGAAACGACCGGTCTATGCCCAAAGTCAGTTTCAGATCACTCGTGATATTGCGGAACAAAATGAAGCATGGACGGTCGAACGCTTGGCGGAGCGTCAGCGCCGGATGGCGCGTCTGGCGACGGGTATCTGGCGTCTGCCGCAGATGGATGCGCGGCAGACCCCGGGGTGACGAGACCCGCCCCTGCCCCCATCACCGCGCGCGGCGTGGACGATGATGCGCCATCCGACATCTCCGCCAGTTCCCTATCACCGCGCGCGCGGCGTGGACGATCGGGTGCGCTACGTCGGTTGCACATCCCGCACCCATCACCGCGCGCGCGGCATGGACAACGCGCGTGCCGCAAAAGTCGCAGACGTGCTCCCTCACCGCGCGCGCGCGGCGTGGACGGCTTTCTCCGCCGCTTCCGCCAGTGTCGCCGCCGGAATCAGCGCCGACTCCGCCAGGATGCGTCGCCCTTCCTCTTCGTTGGTGCCAACCAGACGCGCAATCATGGGAACGTCGGTCTCGACCTCCGACAGCGCGGCGACGATACCCTTTGCAACTTCGTCCACACGGGTGATGCCGCCGAAGATATTGAACATGACCGCTTTCACATTTGGGTCGGAGAGGATGATCTGAAGGGCGGTCTTGACTTTCTCTTTGCTCGCGCCGCCGCCAATGTCGAGGAAGTTAGCAGGCTCGCCGCCGTACAGTTTGACGACGTCCATCGTCGCCATTGCCAGCCCGGCGCCGTTGACCATGCAACCAATATCGCCATCGAGTTTGATGTAGGTAATGCCTGCCGCGCGCGCGCGTTGCTCGGCTTCCGGTTCGTCTGATGCGTCGCGCATCGCTTCGAGATCGGGATGGCGGAAGAGACCGCTGTCGTCGAGCACGATCTTCGAGTCGAGCGCCTGCAACGATCCATCGGCGCGCACCACGAGCGGGTTGATCTCCGCCAGCGATGCGTCGACATCCATGTAAGCGCGGTAGAGTGCCGTGGCAATCTGCGCGAACTGGCGCGCCTGTTTCGCGTCAGTCAATCCAATGCCGTAGGCGAGGTCGCGCGCCTGAAACTCGAGCAGCCCCAGCATCGGGTGCGCCGCCACTTTGACGATCGCCTCCGGGTTGGTTTTGGCGACTTCCTCGATCTCGACGCCGCCTTCTGCCGATGCCATCATGACGATCCGCCGCGAGGCACGATCCATAATCACGCCCAGATAGATTTCGCGCTCATAGGTGATGGCTTCGGCAACCAGCACCTTCTCGACGGTCAATCCTTTGATGTTCATCCCAAGGATCTGCCCGGCGACCTGTTCCACCTGCTCCGGGGTGTCGGCGAGTTTGACACCGCCCGCCTTGCCGCGCCCACCAACGAACACCTGCGCCTTGACGACAACCCGCCCGCCAATCTGTTCGGCAATAGCGCGCGCCTCCGCTGGCGTCGTCGCCACACCGCCGCCCGTCACCGGTACACCGTAGCGCGCCAGAATATCACGCGCCTGGTACTCGTGCAGCTTCATCGCCTGTTCCTCTCCCTGCTCGTGGATATTTACGCGGATAGTATCATTTCTGCTGCATTGCGTCAACTTTCGAGCACCACCCATGCGCGCCGGTCGCGCTTGGAAATGACGGGCGGATCGGCGATCAGCGCGACATCGGTGAGCCAGATAAGCACCGCATAACGGCTGAATTGTGCGCGAGCGCGCATCTCGTCGTCAAGACAGAGTTCGGCAGCGTGGCGTTCGAGCAATGCGGCAATGGACGCTGATGTTAGATTGTCGAACGTGGCGACGCACGCCGCCTGCGCAGTGGCAACGATGGGACCGCTGGCGCGTTTGAGGAGAAGTGTATCACCGGCAGTAACACAGCCATACGGCGCGGCACGCACCCGCAGCAAGCGCGACTCGATGGTCTTAACGCCGGAAAGGATGCGACTCAGGTATGGTTCACGCAGAATGGCAAGATGGCGCGCCATGCAACTTTCACCCCGCCGGGTGCGTCGTAATCAGCAGAAAGGAGCGCCCCGGCCACAATGCAATGGAGACCTCAGCAGCGCGGGGCGGGAAAGGAACGATGGAAACTCGAACACTTCGCCGCGTTCGCAGTGAACGCATTCTGGGAGGCGTCGCCGCAGGCGTGGCGCGCGCCCTCAATATCGACCCGGTGTTTGTGCGCCTCGGCTTTCTGTTTCTGGCGCTGATCAACGGCTTTGGCACGCTGCTCTACCTGGCAATGTGGATCCTCGTGCCAGCCGAAGATAGTCGTGAAATCGATCCGCGCGCGCAGATCCGCGAGAATATCGCCGACATGCGCGTGGTTGCCGAAGAGTATGTCGCGCGTGTGCGTAGCCTGTTCGCGGCGTAATACCTCGCGTTCAGAGTCCCTCCGAAAACCATGCACTGCCGTCATTGCGAGGCGCGCCAGCGTTCGCCCGACATTTCACCGTCACCAATCAATCCCACACAGGACAAGCGCCCTCACGCGGGAGATGCCAGCCCCGCTGACGCGGGGCTTCGTGCATTGAGGGCAGACTTTCATGTCCGCGCGGGTGAGGGGCGTGCGGCGCCCCCCCCTGGAAGGGGGGTTAGGGGGGTTCATGTCCGCGCGGGTGAGGGGCGTGCTGATGCAGCCCCTGACCGCCAGGAATGAGCTTGTTAGTGCAACATGTGGGTCAGGCGCAGCTCGCAGGGGGAGAGCGCTTTGCGGCGCCTGCCGCAAGCGAAGCGTGGCGGCTCGCAATGACACCCACATATCACGTGTTTGGATCGGCGCTCCAGCGCTTTCCTCTCGCCAGAGAGAGTGCCCGGCTGTGCTCGCAGCAACACCCGACCATCAAGTTTACACGGTCGCTACTGCCACCGCCACTGCCTCGCCTCCTCCCAGGCAGAGCGCCGCGATCCCGCGCCCGCCGCCGCGCCGGATCAGGGCATGGATGAGCGTCACCAGGATGCGCGCACCGCTGGCGCCAATCGGATGCCCAAGCGCAATCGCGCCGCCATGCACATTCAGCCGATCGCTGTCGAGGTTCAGCGCGCGAATGTTCTGAACAACCTGCGCAGCGAACGCTTCGTTGATCTCGAAGAGATCATAATCATCAAGCGTTGTCGCCGTCTGTGCCAGCAAGCGACGAATAGCGTACACCGGCGCCGTGAAGACCTCGCGCGGCGCAACCGCTGCCTGCGCTGCACCGATCAACCGCGCCAGCGGGCGCGCGCCCAGGTCAGCGGCCCGCTGCGCGCTGGTGATGACCAGGGCAGCCGCACCGTCGGTCAGTCCAGGGGCATTGCCTGCGGTCACCGTTCCGTCGTGTGAAAAGGCGGGCGATAATTTGCTGAGCGTTGCGAGGCTCACCCCGCGACGCGGTGGCTCATCGGCAGCAAGGGTATCGCCGCTCTGCGATGTGAACGGGGCGATCTCATCGGCGAACGCACCGGCATCCTGGGCAGCGATGGCGCGCGCCTGCGACTCGACGGCGTACATGTCCTGCTGTTCGCGGGTAATCTCGTAGGTGCGCGCCGTCCAGTCGGCGGCATGCCCCATGTGGTGATGCTCGAATGCGCACCATAAGCCGTCGTGAATCAGTGCATCGACCAGTTCGGCGTTGCCCAGGCGATAGCCGTTGCGCGCCTGTGGCAGCAGGTAGGGTGCACGAGTCATGCTTTCCATGCCGCCAGCAACAATGAGTGACGCTTCGCCAGAGCGAATGAGGGCAGCAGCCAGCGTGACCGCCTTGAGTCCGCTACCGCAGACTTTGTTAATCGTCAGGGCGCCGACCGACTCAGGGAGACCGCCGCGTAGCGCCGCCTGACGGGCAGGCGCCTGACCAAGCCCGGCGCCAACCACATTCCCCATAATGCATTCATCGACCAGCGCCGGATCGATGGCGGCGCGTGCAATCGCAGCGCGAACCGCGTGCGCTCCGAGATCGGCGGCAGGAACAGTGCGAAACATGCCCTGAAACTTGCCGATTGGCGTGCGCGCTGCGCCGATAATGACGATGTCGTTGGCGTTGAGCATTGACCATCCTCCTTACTTACAGGATGGATTATACGGCGTTCCTTCAAAGTACGTGTTCCATTCGGACTCTGACAGTGCTCGTCCTGCCGTGCGGCAGGCGACGTCGAGCAGTTCGTTGCTTGCCTGCGGCAGCGTCTCGAGGGTGTAGAGCGGGGCATTGAGGTTCCAGACGCGCGCCATGCCATCAGCGCCTGCGGTCAGCATCAGGGACGTGTTCGCCGGTATCGCCACACTCGTGACTGCGCCGTCATGACCGCGGAGAGTCACCGGTTTGACGCCAGGATCGGCGGCTCGCAGATCCCAGAGGGCTACCTGCCCATCGGCGCTGGCGGTTGCCAGACGGCTGGCATCGCCGTTCAACGCTAGTCCCGTAATCCGGGCGCTCTGACCGCGCAACACCACACGCGCCCGATTGTCGTTGCGCGCTTCGAGGTCCCAGAGGCAGGTCGTCCCGTCGGCGCTGCCGGCGATAACCAGCGCATTCCCGGATGCAGTACGCACCTCTGTCACCTCCGCCGTCAGACCCAGCAGCACGTAGACCGAGTCGAACTGTGTGCCAGTGAGACGCCAGAGGCGCACCTGTCCACCGGCGCTGCCGTAGGCGAGCCAGCGTCCGTCGCTGCTGAACGTTATCGAGGTCAGCGCGCCGCGGGTGCGTTCGCGGGTGTATGTGCCAGAACCGGATGCCAGATTGTAGAGCCGCGCCTGGCTATCGTCGTTGCCGGTCGCCAGGAGGCGACCATCGGGGCTGAACGCGAGTGAGCGAACACTGCTGCGACCGCCGAGCCCGCTCAGACGTTGCGGCGGCGCCGAAAGGTTCGCCAGGTCGTACACGAGGGTTGCGCCCTGGTTGTCGCCGATCGCCAGCAGGCGCCCATCGCGACTGATAGCGATGGCGGTGTTGCTCCCTCCCGGTCCTGCAAGTTCGCGTGCAGTCAACGTCGCGCCGACGAGGTCCCAGAGGCGAATGCTGGCAGGGTCGGCGCCTGCCGTCGCCAGGCGTGCGCCGTCGCGCGAAAGCGCCAGCAGCGCCGGCGAGCCGGGAGCGCTGGCGCTGCGCGGCGGCTGGCTCAGATCGGTCAGATTCCAGACCTGAAGCGAACCGCCGGTGGTCAGGAGTGCGGCGACCGCGCCATTATCGCTGGTTGCCGCAGTGACCACCGGACCGCTAATCTCCAGTCCCACGCCGCCGCTGCGAGCGAGCGAGCCGCGCAGGACGGAGTCGGCGACCGGAACTGGCGCTTCGCCCTTTTGAAGCGTCACCTGCACTGCCTCGATTGCCAGCAGGAGACTGAGAACCGGGCGATCCTCGCGTTCCGCTTGCGCCAGCGCCGCGAGTTGACCGGCGCGCGCCTGGCGCGCCTCGCGCTCGAGGGCGGGCACCAGCGCCTCGGCTGTCCGGCGTGCATACGACTCCTGCGTCGCCGAGAGCGCCGCCTGAGTGCCACGGAGCAGCGCCAGGCTTTCGGCGGACTGTGCCGTTGCAGCGGCAACCCGGGCGTCTTCGGCGGCCGTTTGCGCAGTTGCGAGCGCCTGGTTGGAAATGCCGACCTGAGTTGCCAGCTCAGAGGCGGTTATTCTGAGTTGCGCTTGCTGTCCAAACAGCATGACGCCTGAGATGATCGCGCCGATCAGAGCAAATGCCATCGTGATCACGACCAGGCGCAACCGGTGGACTGAGCGCGCTTCGGCTTCGGCGCGCTTGCCCTGCTCGATCGCCAGTTTTTCGTTCTGTTCCGCCTGAATGCGGCGCGCTTCCGCCAGCGCCTGCGCCTGTTCGAGTTCACGGCGGCGCTGCTCCTCTTCCGCGTGTCGCGCCTGATCGATAGCCGCGCGACTGGCAGCGACCAGATCGAGCAATGCTTCGTCGTACCCCAGGTACGCCGCTTCGGCGCTGCTCAACCAGCGTTCGGCTTCCGCCAGTTGCACCTCATCGAGCAGACCAGCGGCGCCGCCGCCGAGCCACACCCACTCCGCCGCCTTCGCCTCCAGGCGGCGACGGGTCGCAATTGCCGCGCGCTCATCTTCGAGCCAGTTGACAAGGGTGGGCCAGTTGCGCACAAGCGCTTCGTGGGCGATTTCGATCTGCGCACTCCCCGGCGTGTCGCCAGGGGTAAGGCGCACCAGACGCGCAGTGATCAGACGTTCGAGCACGCGATCCACCCGGTCGCGCGCTTCGCCGGCGCGGTAGAGTTGATCGCGCCGAATGCGGTTGCTGGTGATCTCCAATCCCTCACCAGGGCGCACCATCCGCATCAGGATGCGGCGCGCCGTCACCTGATCCTCCGGGATCAGGCTATCGTAGAGCGCATCGGCGCTGCGTGCCAGCGCCCGCCGTCCGCCGCCGATCCGCTGATACGCCTGCCAGGTCACCCGGTTGCGCTCGCGCGCATCCCACAGTTTGAGCAGCGAGAATTGGAGCAGCGGCAACGCGGCCGGCTCGCCGAGGGTGTCGTGCAACAACGCATCGATCACCCCCGGCTCAAACTTGAGACCAACCAGTTCCGCCGGACGTTCAATCGCTTCGCGCATTTCGCTGGCGCTGAGCGGCAGCAGTTGCACCCGCGCCCGTTCCATCCACTGCTGAAGCGACGGTTCGAGCGCAATAAAACTCTCGAAGTCGCTTCGCATTGTCGTAAGGACGATGTGCCGGGGGGATGGATGTGCCACAAGGGCGACCATCGCCTCAACGAATGCATGGCGTTCGGCGTCATCATCGGTGAGGGTGAACAATTCTTCCAGTTGATCGACCACCAGCACCACCGGTTCAGATCCATCAAACGCCGCAACCACCTGCTGCGGATCGCGCAACTGTTCCGCCAGTTCCTCATCGTTCGCCAGGTCATCCGGCTGGCCCTTCAGGCGACGCAGCGCGCGCGCCAGGTGTATCAGCGGCTGCTCTCCCGGTGTCACCACCGGCAGGTAGCGCCATTGGCCGCTGCCGGGCAACGCATTCTGCTTCAGGGCGGGAATCAGCCCGGCGCGCACCACCGACGACTTGCCGGCGCCGGAAGGACCAAGCAGCGCCAGCATGCGATGGTCGTTCAACCGGTTGATCAGGAACTCCACCAACCGCCGCCTGCCAAAGAACCGCGTTGCATCCTCTTCGCGGAACGGGTCCAGTCCGACATACGGGCAGCGGGCATCGTCCAGTTCTGGCGCAAGCGACGGGTCGAACTCATCGAGCGTGGCGTCGGGCGGTTCGTACCCTTTACGAATGAGGATTGTCGCCCAGTAATCGAGCAGACTCTGCGCCGCGTCACGTTCACCTTCATCTTCGAGGATCGCGCCGGTGGCGCTGCCACGCGCAATGACTTCCGCCGCCTGCCCCAGGACAGACGGCGTCAATCCCTCGTCGCGGTGACGGCGGAGCATGTCGGTGTGCGCCGCCCGCAACGCCGCGAATGAAGGGTATGCCAGCACCTCGTGGTCGGGCGCACGTTCCAGCGATGGGTGATCGGTCATGGCGTCAGCACCCTGAGGACGGAAGCCAGCGGCTCACCGACCTTCCGCAATTCGTCACACACACGTTTGAGTTCGATATCGACGCGGAAGAAACGCTCTCCCGCCTGACGGCGAAAACGGCGGAAAAACTGCCGCGTCCTTGTTGGATCGGCAGCCTCCAGCGCACCGGACACCTTGTCAGCATCATTCTTCAAGGCGGCGCCCCAGGATTCAGCGCTTTCCAGGTAGAGGGGCGCCACTCGTTCGCGCACATCGGGCCACGAGAGTTCCAGTTCGGTGATATCCTGATCGATGAACTGTTCGATCCGGCGGAGATCGAGATCGACAATCTGCCAGCGGTCGTGTTCATCGACCAGACTGGCAAGGCTGACGCTGAGGGTCGTCAGCGCAACGACGCCGAGTTCAATCTGGCTTATTCTGGTCGCATCGTATCCCGCACCGCCAAGCCGGCTGCGCACAGCGGCCATACCCTGGACGAGCGCAGTCAGACGCAGGGCGCGCGCTGCGGTGTTGAGACGGGCATTGATCAGGGTCGGCTGAGTGATCAGCACCCGGTTGAGCAGGCGAATCGCTTTTTTCAACACCTGCAGATCGTTTGCATCGACCGCCTGTGCGACATCTGTCTGAGCTTTGCGCACATCCGCCACCCACGACAGTTCGCTCGCCGGCAGGCGGTTGCGTTCAGTCACCTGCTCCAGGTCGCGCAGGATGCCCTGGAGCGTCACCTCGTAGTTGGCGATGCTCTCCCACGCCAGGTCGTCATCCGGCAGGCGGCGCATATCGATCACAATCGGATTGTAGCAGTGAAACTGGAGCGAGTGCAACTGATCATGCACATCTTTGTAATCCGCCAGAATGTCGATCTGGCGCGCCGCAGCCTGGAAATCGGCGCGAAACGCGATCACCGCTTCGCGTACATCACTGCCAGCCTCGATGAGATCCTCGAGCGCCTGGATGCCGGTCCCGACCGAACGCGCCGTGACTTCCGCCACAGTCGATGGCGTATGAGCGGCAGGGGGATCGAAGAGGCGTCCGTCTTCTGTGCGCGTGTAGATCACCGGGATGCCCCAGTCGGCGCGACCAAGCCCGGCAATGTTCATGACGGCGCGGCGCCCTTCGGTGACGCAGAAATCGATCGGGAAGGCATCCGCCAGAGCGCGATAGAATGCGCCGGCAAAGGCGCGGGTGGCTTCTTCTGGCGCCTGAAACTGCATCGCAATGACCGCCGGAATCTGGGCGCGCACCAGGGCAGGCGCGATGCTGCGCATCGGGTCGAGCGCCAGTTGCCCGGTGGCGCAGGCATCCAGCACGACCAGCCGCAGGTTGCTCCGGTCGAGCATAATGCCGAGTTGCAGCGCGCTGATCGGTTCCGCGTCGCCAAGGTCGTCCTCGAACAACAGGCGCGCCGTGGCGCCGTCGGCGGCAAACCCGCCATGACCGACGAAATGCCAGATATGGTACCCTTCGCGCAGCCGGTTCTGTAACGTGGCAGCCGTCAGATGCGGTTCGACTGTGGTCGAGACCTGGTTGCCGAAGTGTTCGAGCGCCGCCTGAACCGCCGCCAGCTCGCGTTCGACGGCGGTTGGCGGCGGCGTTTGTGCGGCAGTCAGCAACACGCGCAGCGGCAGCGGTGCGGCGAGCGGCGGAATGCGGTCCGGCTGCGGCAGATGGCGCACAACTGGCGCGTCGAGCAGCGCCAGGGGACCGCGATCCGGATCGTAGAGGAATTCCCACGGCAGCATGGCGACCGATGCCGCCGATGGCGGAATATTGAGCCGCAGGCGCAGACCTTCATCGCTGGCGAGCGCGCCCCGGCAACGGACGTACACATCACGCACGGCGCCGGTGAAGAGTGCGTCGAACAATGCACGACCAAGCGCGACGAGCGCGGCTTCGTCGAGATCCAGCGCGCGCAGACGCGCCAGCAGCGCCTGCATCTGCGAGTCGGCGTCGGGCAGGCGCAGTTCGCCGTCACCCTCTTCGCCGCGTGGTCCGCGTACTTTGAGAAGAAAGCGACTGCTCTCAGCCGGGGTTACTGCAATTTCGAAGTCGGCATATGATTTCATGGCGTGATTATCGTAGTATAGCACACCCTTTCATTGCCGACGAGGATGAAAATATGGTACACTCCCGCAACGTATGCATCGGCGTCTGGAAGCGATAGTGAGCAGTGAAACGGGCACGCGAGCGTCACCCGCGCTGAGGCTGGCGGTACGCGCGATTGCGGCAGCGCTGGCGGGCATGCTGCTGGTGACCCTGCTATGCCAGATACCGGTTGCGCACCGTGTGGACGTAGGGCGGTTCGACGCCGGGTATGTACGCGGCTTCTACGACCCGGAGCGCCTTGATCTGCCGCAGGCGCGCGCCTATCTGAACGGCTCGGACGGCAGCGCGCGCTGGACGCGCGCCGAGTCGTTTCTGCTGTTTCCGCAGGCTGGTCTTCCCGCAGAGGTAACGCTGCGACTGCGCGGCTGGCGCGCCGATGGTTCGCCGCCAACTGTCGCAATCCTGGTCGATGGGCGCGAGGCGTACAGCGGCTCAACCACCGGCGCGTGGCAGGAGATCCGTCTGGCGGTGCAGCAATCCTCGCTGAAACCGGAGGACGTGCTGATCACCCTGCGCGCCGACGTGGCGCCGATCAGTTCCGGCGATCCGCGACCGGCTGGGGTGCTCGTCGATGCTGCGGAGTATCGCACTGCGCGACCGCCGTTGCAACCGTATCCGGCGCAACTGGCGTGGGGCGCGCTTGCGGGGGCGCTGCTGGCGCTGGCGCTGGCAGATACACGGTGGGGTGAGCGGCAACCGTGGCTGCGCTTCTTCACACCGCTGCGTGCGTGGATGAGCGGAATGCTGCTGATCGGTCTTGCCTATCTGCTGCTGTACCGGCTCCAGCCCGCGTACCCGTACCCGCTGCGCGGCCTGTTGCCTGCCATCTGCGCGGCGCTTGGCGCAGCAACGGCGGTGCGGCACGGTCCGGCGCTTGCGGCGCGCCTGCCGGCGCTGCCGGATGTGCTGGCGTTGGGAGGCATCGGCGTCTGGACAGCAGCAATCCTGCTGGTGGCGCAGGATCACGTAACGCTGTCGGTTCCAGGGGTCGAGAAAGATTTCCGGGTGTTTGCCACACGCGCCGTCGATCTGGCGCTGATTTTCCGCGCCGACGGATTCTACAATCTGGGGTATCCGTTCCTGCTCTGGTGCGTTGCGCCGTTGACCGGCGGAAATGTCTTTCTGGCAGCACGGCTGGTTGCAGCTTTTGCGGGTGTGATCTTCCTTGGCGCTTCCTGGGTCCTGGCGCATCGTTTGCTGGGGCGCGCTGCGGCGCTTGCGGCGCTTGTGATGCTGGCGCTCAACCCGTTTGTGGTGCAGTATGCACTGTACATCGGCAGCGATATGCCATTTGCAGCGTTCTGCGCGCTGACCCTGGCGCTGCTGGCGCAGTGGACGGACCGAAAGAGCGCCCGGCTGCTCGTCCTGGCTGGCATCGCGGCAGGCTGCGCGTTCCTGGTGCGGCACCCCGGCATCCTATTGCTTCCCTTCGGAATACTCATCATTCTGTGGAAGAGACGAGGAACGTTGAACATTGAACGTTCAACGTTCAACGTTCCAACCTTCAACCTTCAACCTTCAACCTTCAACGCCCTTGCCTTCGCTATCGCCTTCGCCCTGGTTATTGCACCGCAACTGATCGTCAATGCGCGTGATACGGGCAATCCGTTCTACAATCAGCAGGCGAAGAACGTCTGGCTCGCCGTGTATGGCGACAGCGATTGGGGGCGCTGGAACGAAGTCAGTAACGATGTGCCGCTCACCGATGTCATTCTCGCAGACCCGGCGCGCTTCGCGGGCGCATGGTGGTCGAATCTGCGCGCATTCATCGGCGCCGGTGCGGAGTCGGCTGGCGATGCGGGGCAGGCGTCGCAATTGCGGCTGCTGGCATTCCCGGCGAACTGGCTGGCGACGGTCGGGCTTTTTGGGTGGCTGGCGCTGACCGGGATGCGGTGCAGGGGTGTGGATGCACCAACGCCTGACCTGCCGTTAGCGGCGCCGTTGCTTGTGTGGATTGCGCTGTATGCCGTCGTGCTCGCTGTGGGCTTGCCGTTGCAACGCTTCTTCTTGCCGCTCGTGTCGGTCTATGCGGTTGCAGCGGCGTGGACGTTGACGCTGGTGATCAGCGTGCTGGCAGAGCGACGGGCATGGAGTTCGGCGCGGCTCTGGATCATCGGCGTGCTGGTGTTTCTCATCCTACTCTGGCAGGGTTTCGCCCTCGGCGCACGCGAGGTTCTCGACCGCCAGCCCGCTGATGAGGTTGCGGCGATACGCCTCGTGCAGCAGACGATCCCGCCGGACGAGCCGCTGCGCGCCCTGCTTGCGCCGGGCGACCCGGTCGGCAAGTATTCTGCGATTGCGCATCGCATTGCGTCGCCGAAGCAGGAAACGCCCTACCTGCTGCACAGTAACGAGGCGGGACCGCGTCCCGACGGCGTGGTGATCGCCACATTCGGAAAATACGCACTGATGCAGGTTCAGCCGTGAGCGGAACGCAACCCCAGGCACAACGGTTCAATCTACGGATCTGGATGGCATCCGCTGCGTCCGAGGCGCGCGCATCTCCGCTTGCGACAACATACGCGCTCCTGGCGTTGCTGATGCTGACAGGCGTCATTCTACGTCTCTGGTTCATAAGCGTCAGCCCGCTTGACCCGCGTTACTCCAATGCTGACGATGGCGACTACTACCGGCGGGCGCTGCGGTTTGCCGTGACCGGCGCATATGTCGATGACGCCTGGCTTATCCGCCCGCCGCTGCACGTGTTCTTTTTTGCGATCTGGCTACGGCTGGCGCTGATCCTTGGCGTTCCCCAACTCGGCCTGCTCTTCGTGCAACTGGCGCAGACGACCCTGGCGGCGCTGATGCCGTTGATCGGGTACGACCTGGCGCGGCGGTTGTTCGGCAGCACGCGCGTCGGGTTGTTGTTCGCCGGATTCCTGGCGTTCTGGCATCCGCTGGTCGAGCAGACGACCGTGCTGTTCAGCGAGCACCTGTACCTGTTCCTGTTTCTGCTCCATCTGTGGCTGCTGGTACGTTACGACCAGGAAGGGCGGCTGCGCGATCTGGCGCTGGCGGGGGTGGCGCTTGGCGCAGCGGCGCTGACGCGCTCCCCGGCGCTGTATGCGAGTGTGTTCGTGGTGGGATGGCTGGCAGTGCGCGCACTGATGGCGGCGCGATCCGGCGCCTCGTCGCATTGGGAAGCGGCAAAGGCGACGATCAAACCGGCAATTGTCGTGATGGCGGCGTGTCTGGCAATCGTCGCACCATGGACCACGCGCAACTATCTGACGTATGGCCACCTGATTCCGGTGGACACGCTGGGACAGATCAATCTGTGGCTCGATCTCGACGATGTGGCGCGGCGGAATGAAAACATTGAAACGCTGCGGCGCATGCCACAGTCGGAGCGCCACATCTATGCCCTCGAACGCGCGCGTGACATCCTGGCTGCCGATCCGTTGCGTCCATTCGGCTCCATGTGGTACACCTTCCGTCACATCTGGAAGGCGCAGTTCATCGAGGATTACTTCGTCAAGCAGAGTTTCTTCACCCGTCTGTTGCGCGAAACAGCGCCGCTCGGTCTGGCGGGCGATCTGATCTGGCTGGCATGCACAACGGCCGGACTCGCCGGGCTTGTGGGGCGCGCGCGCGAAGGGATACATTTCCGCCTGTTTTTTCTCGCGTGGATCGGCTATTCATTGCTGACCGTGCTCATCTTCCACGTCGAACCGCGCTACCTGCTGCCGCTGTGGGTGATGATCGCGCTGTACGGCGCAGGCATGGCAGCAACGCGCAGGAACGACGTGCGCGCGACGCCGCGCCTGGCGCTTCAGGCAATGGTGGTCGCGGCATTCTTCGGGTTGCTGCTCACCTACCGCGACTACCCGGCGATCATCAGCAGCGGCGTCGCGCGCGAACGCGCCATGATCGCCGGTCTGTCGGCGTACCAGATCGGCGACTATCCGGCGGCTGAGCGGGCATTGCGCAACGCGCTCGCCGCGCAGCCACGCTTCGTCGATGCGCAGGTGCATCTGGCGCTGGCGCTGGCGGCGCAGCAACGCTACGACGAGGCGCTGGCGCTGATCCAGCGCAACAGTTCGCGCCACGCCGAACTGGTGTTTGGCGCGCTGCTGCGCGCCACCGGCGACACGGCGCAGGCGGCGGCGCTGCTGACGTACATCGAAACCATTGCGGGCGAAGACATTCAACAGTGGGCGCTGACGTGGCTGCACCCGCTGCCGGTAGACATGCTGTCGGTGGGGAATGGTCTCGATATGGGATACCTTGCCGGATTTTCGCCTGCCGAATACGGCGCGACCGGCGGCTTCCGCTGGCTCGAAGGTCAGGGCGTCATCGTGCTGCCGCTGACAGAACCGCTGAACGATGATGCCGTTATCATTCTGTCGATGACCGGCGGCGAGGCGGAAGCAACCACGCCGCTGACTGTGCGCATCGGGAATGGACCGGCGTGGACGGTAAGCGTTGCGCGCGGGCAATGGCGCCGCTACCATCTGCTGGCGCCGGCGGGGAGCGTGGCGGAGCCGCGACTCGTCATTGACCTGCGCGCGCCAACCTTTGTGCCTGCGCTGCGCGACCCGGCGAGCGACGACGCGCGCGCCTTGAGCCTGCGCCTGGCGCGGGTGCAGGTGCGGCGGTAGGTGGGCGGGAGCGCTCACACGTGTAGAGTTTTTCGGCGAGCCATCGTGTTGCATCGCGCGTTTCAGGCATCAGGATGGGCAAACTCCCCCTTCTCCCCGCATGGGAGAAGGGGGCGAGGGGGGAAGAAGGGAAAAGAAGGCGTCAAAACGCGGAAAACACCCCTCGCAACCTGAAAACTCTACCTAGTCAGATGAGAGGGGTGGGAGTGGCGGAGCAGGGTTCCGGCATGAATTGTCAGGCGGCAAGAAAGCGCCACCGCGCCGCACGTTCAATGAGCAGCGGGCTAAAGCCCTCACTCAGCGCATTGAAGCCTTTTCGGGGCTTTTCCGAACGCAGGTCCATCAGAAGCGACGTCAATCGCTGGCAACCGAAGCGTTGTTTCCTGACACATCATGCCTGCACGCCGGTGGAGACGGTTATTTGTGATAGCGCATATCCCGTGATATTATGAAGAAGTCATGCGGGACGAATTCTTACTGCCGATGGGCGTCGCGCAACGCGAGCTGACAGCCAGCTTCCTTGTCCTTTACCGGCTACGTTGATATCTGAATCAGGCGCCTCAGAAAGAAGCCGGGGAATTGGAGAAGATCACACCGCGCGCGGTTTCCCGTGCGAGTTGCCAGGAAGAACGCCAATGACCATCACAGTGACGCTCGATCTGCCGCCTGATGTGGAAATTGAACTGAGGAAGAGCATCGCTCAGGGTGATAGCGACCGCGTGCGGCAATTGCTGGCGGATGCACTGACGCCAACGGTTGAAGCGCTCTTTCGACAGGCGACCGGCGCTGAACTTGATCCCGACGAGTGGGAACAGATCGCAGAACGACTGATCGGCACGTTTGCGGCAGCGCTGCCATCAGAAGTATCCACCCTGCCTGATGACGCTCTGAATCGCGCCGGGATCTATGCGGAGCATCCGTAATCGTGCGTTATCTGGTGGATACAAACATTTTGCTCCGCTTTGTCAATCGCCGCGATCCTCTCCACACAGCAGTGCGGGCTGCTATTCGCGCCCTGCGCCAGCGCGGCGACCATCTCTGTGTTGCGCCACAGAATTGTGTGGAGTTTTGGAACGTGGCGACACGGCCGGTTGATCGGAATGGCTTCGGGTTGAGTCCGACGGTTGCCGCTCAGTCGCTGCAATTGATCGAACGATTGTTTGATGTCTTGCCTGAACAACCCGATGTGTACGCAGAATGGCGGAAACTGATCGTTCAGTTCAGCGTCACGGGCGTACAGGTGCATGATGCTCGCCTGGTTGCGATTATGCGCGTTCACGCTCTAACACACATTCTCACATTCAATACCAATGATTTCGCCCGTTACTCAAGTATTGGCATCATAGCAATTACTCCGGTCAACATATAAGCAAGAGCGCACATTCCCTCAACAAAAGATAACGGACGGCATCGCTTCGCTCATGCTAACTGGAAGCGTGGCGGAGCGGCGACTCGTCATCGACCTGCGCGCGCCAACCTTTGTGCCTGCGCTGCGCGACCCGGCGAGCGACGACGCGCGCGCCTTGAGTCTGCGCCTGGCGCGGGTGCAGGTGCGGCGGTAGGGCTGGGGAGAGAAAGAGGCGTCAGGTATTGACCGTCAGATTGTTGAACGCCTCTGGCAAGATGGTCATCTTTGCATGACGGTTCCTTATCGGAATGCGAAGCCGCCATCCTGACCCGCGACACCCCCACGCCAACGCCCGCAGGTCATGGTACAATCCCTGCGTGTCTCGATCATCACGAGGGGTTATGACGCAACCAACAATCCTCGCCACCGACCTGGAGGGTGTGCTGGTTCCCGAGATCTGGATCGCGGTCGCCGAGCGCACCGGTATTGAGCGGCTGCGGCTGACGACGCGCGATATTCCCGATTATGACGAACTGATGCGCGGGCGCCTGGCGTTGCTGCGCGAGCATCGCCTGACCCTGGCGGATATTCAGCGCGTCATCGGCGCCATTGACCCGCTTCCCGGCGCGGTCGAGGCGCTGGCACGGCTGCGGGAGCAGGTGCAGGTGATCATTCTGTCCGATACCTACTATGAGTTTGCGATGCCGTTGATGGCAAAACTTGGCTGGCCCACGCTCTTCTGCCATTCGCTCGAGGTCGATGAGCAGAGGATGATCACTGATTACCGCCTGCGTCTGCCGGACAGCAAGACAGCCGCCGTCCGGGCGCTGCGCGACCTGCGCTTCCGGGTGCTGGCAGTCGGCGACTCGTACAACGATGTGGGAATGCTCGCCGCTGCGGACGTCGGCGCGCTGTTCGAGCCACCGCAGAATGTCGTCGCCGATTTCCCGCACTTCCCGGTGTTGCGCGGCTACGACGACCTGCTGGCGTTCGTTGAGAGAGAAATAGCGAGTTAAGATCCCGCCTACCCACCCGGCGACTGATCAGTCTGTCAGGCAAGGTTTCTGGCATTTGGCTCGGAAGTGCCATATCCTGACGAATCGGCGCTACTGAAGCGTGAATGGAGCGAACGAGAAATACCGGGAAACGTTGTTGACGGACTCCTGATCAGTCCATAAACGAAGTTTTATGACTTTTTGCCGCTCGAGCGCAGCGAAGGTCTTACCATGTCAGGGCGCAGCCGATTATTCGCTGCACTCAACTGAAAACGTACTGTACAGACGCCGGGCGGACGAGCGAATAGCAGAATCCTGGAATTCGAGTGTCGCTTCACTTTCAACCTGAAACCTTCCCGCCTTCAACCGTTATGACTGCTGAGACTCTCTCGATTCCCGATACGGGTACAACCTCCGACGTTCCACATCGCTGGCCCTTCAGCATCAGCGTGGTCATTCCGGCGTTCAACGAAGGACCGCGGGTGGGGGGCGTGGTGCGTGCGGTGCAGGCGCAGGTTCCCGATGCCGAAATCATCGTCGTTGACGACGCATCGAACGATGATACGGCGGATCAGGCGGCAGCCGCCGGAGCGCGGGTCATCAGGCGTCCGCACAATGTTGGGAATGGCGCCGGAGTGCGCACCGGGGTTCGCGCCGCTAGCGGCGATGTCGTGATTGTGATCGACGCCGATGGGCAGCACAACCCTGCCGACATTCCACGCCTGTTGCACCATCTCGACCGGTACGACATGGTGATCGCCACACGACCGGATCGCGACAGCCACGAGAACCTGTTGCGCTGGTTCGGCAACAGCGTGCTGAATGCCCTGGGTACGTATCTCTCCGGCTTCCCGATGAAAGACCTGACCTCGGGGTTTCGCGCGTTTCGGCGCGAGGTGATGCTCGAGTTTCTGCATCTGCTGCCGAATACCTTTGGCTGGCCCATGACGAGCGCAATGGCGTTTGCAAAAGCAGGCTATCACATCTGGTTCGAGCCGGTGGCAATGAACAGGCGACAGGGCGGACGCAGCACTCAGAAACTGTTCAAGAACGGCGTGCGCAACATTCTCATCATGCTGCGCATGGTCTCGATGTTTGCGCCGTTGCGCGTCTACTTCCCGGTGGCGCTGGCAATGTTCTTGTTGAGCCTCCTGTCGTTCGCGGTCAGTTATTTCATTACCGACGTCGGGCGTTTCCGCGTGCCGAACTCGTCGGTAGGGCTGTTCGTTGGTGCAATTGTGGTATTCATGTTCGGTCTGCTGGCTGAGCAGATTGCCGGACTGCGTTTTCAACGGCGCGACCTGTGAAACCCGTTCTCCGCTGGCTGCTGCGTCTGATCGGTCCTGCGCTGCTCGTTTTTTTCCTCTGGCGTAGCGACCTGAACGCCCTTGCTGCGGCGCTTGCCGGCATCGATCCCGCGCCCACGCTGCTCTCGCTGGCGCTGATGCCGGTGTTTGTCTGGGTGAAGGCATGGCGCTGGAGCATCATTGTGCGTGAGCAGGGGTACACGCCGCCATCGCTGAACTATCTGGCGGCGCTGTATGCGATCGGGCTGTACGCTGGCGGCATCACCCCCGGGCAATCGGGCGATTTCATCAAAGCCTGGTATCTGCGCAAGCGCGGGGTGCCGCTGGCGCCAGGTCTGCTGAGCGTCCTGCTCGACCGCCTGTTCGATTTTGTGATCTGGGGCGTGATGGCGGTGCTGAGTCTAGCGGCGTTCATCGATGTGTTTCCCGCCGAAACACGCGGCGTTGTGCAACTGGCAACCATCGGTTTTGCGGCCGCGGTGCTGATCGCCACGCCAGGGTTGATGGCGCGCACGCCGCGTGAGTGGGCGCTGGGGTTGCTGCTGCCGTTGCTGCGCGGGCGCCTGCGCGCGGCGCTCGAACGCCTGCGCGACCAGTTCGCGCCGCTCAGCCTGCGCTTCGCCCCGCTGGCGCTGCTGCTGATCAGCACCATCGGTTCGGCGACTTCGACCTTTGTGCGCATCTACCTGATGTACCTGGCGCTCCGGTTGGGCGATATTCCGGTGCTCGAGATTCTGGCGGCCACCGGTTTGATCGCCATTCTCCAGGCGCTGCCGATCAGTTTCGCGGGCGTCGGCGTGCGCGATGCCGTGCTGATCGCTATGCTGCAACGCCACGGGCATCCCGCCGAGATTGCGTTGAGCCTGTCAGCGTTATTTTTGCTGATTAACATCCAGCATATTCTGATCGGGTTTCTGGTGTCGTTGCGCTATCCGCCAGGTGAGGCGCCCCCGGCGACAATCGCGGAGATGCAGCAGAGAACCGAAAACTGAGGGCTGAGAATTCAGAAATGGAATGCAGGCGCAGGTCCCTGTGCCTGCCCGGTCACGGTAGGGGCAGGTCCCTGTGCCTGCCCTCGTCAGAGTGTTATGGTACGAAACCTTTGCGCCTTTGTGTGATGATCAAGGTTATAGGGAGCGTGTTCAAGCATTTTGCCCAATGGCGGACGCTGTTACGAATATTGCTGCTCGTGGTTGCTGGCATCGTTGTCGGTGCGTGCAGCGCGACGCCAACCATCATCGAAGAGCGGGTTGTCGATGGTCTGACAATTGCCCTCGAACGACCGGCGCAACCGCTGGCGCTGCGCGACTATTCGTTCACAGCGACGATTACCAACGCCGCTGACCAGCCGGTTGACGCGACGCTGGTGTACTTCGACTTTACCATGCCGCAGATGGAAATGGGCGTGCACCAGCCGATCGCCGACCGGCTTGGTCCTGGCAAATACGGGGTTCGCACAATTTATTCAATGGAGGGTGATTGGCGCATTACAGTTGTGGCAACGATTGACGGGCGCGACGTGCGCGCCTGGTTCGACCACCCGGTTCTTCCGCCATAGTATCTGAACACAAAGGGTATCGTATGACTGGCTCACCCATCCGCTGGGGCATCCTCAGCACCGGGCGCATTGCGGGCGTTTTCGCCGAAGCGCTGCAATCGCTCGATGACGCACGCCTGGTCGCCGTTGGCTCGCGCAGCGCCGATGCCGCCGCCGCGTTCGGCGACCGCTTCAACATACCGCGCCGCTACGCCTCGTATGAGGAACTCGCCGCCGATCCTGACATCGACATCATCTACATCGCAACGCCGCACGCGCTGCACGCCGAAAACTGTCTGCTCTGCCTGCGCCACGGGAAAGCGGTACTCTGCGAAAAGCCGTTCACTATCAATGCGCGTCAGGCGGACGAGGTCATCGCCGTTGCCCGTGAGCGCGGCATATTTCTGATGGAAGCGATGTGGACGCGCTTCCTCCCGGCGATTGTGCGGTTGCGCGAATTGCTGGCAGCCGGCGCGATTGGCGAGGTGCGCATGATCGCCTCCGATTTTGGGTTTCGCACCGGCGTCGATCCGCGCAGTCGTCTGTTCGATCCGGCGCTTGGCGGAGGAAGCCTGCTCGATGTGGGGGTCTACCCGGTCTCGCTGACCTCAATGATCTTCGGCGGCGAACCGGAGCGGATTGCGACCCTGGCGCACCTCGGCGCAACCGGCGTCGATGAAGCGGCAGCGATGATCCTTGGCTATGGCAGCGGGCGAATGGCAATGCTGTGGAGCGCCATTCGCACCGAGACGCCACACGAGACGACGATCATGGGCACGGACGGCATGATCCGCGTCCATCCGCAGTGGTGGCGCGCCAAAACCCTCACGTTGAGCCGCAGCGGGCGTACCGATGAGGTGATCGACGCGCCGTACAGCGGAAATGGCTACCAGTACGAAGCAATGGAAGCCATGCGTTGCCTGCGCACCGGTCTTACCGCAAGCCCGGTGATGCCGCTTGAGGAAACCCTTGGCATTATGCGCACGCTGGACGCCATTCGGGCGCAGTGGGGCCTGACCTATCCAATGGAATGAGGAGCACAACCATGCAGTACGGTCATGTCTCCGGCATCGACAAACCGGTTTCGCGTCTGGTCCAGGGATCGATCATGATCTCGACGCGCGATCTGGAAGGCAGTTTTCGCCTGCTCGACGCAATCTTCGCCATGGGGTGCAACACCTTCGATACGGCGCATATGTACGGGCAGGGGGACAACGAGCGCGCTATGGGGCGTTGGGTGAACGAGCGCGGCATCCGCAATCAGGTGGTGATTATTGGCAAAGGTGCGCATCATAACGCTGACCGCAAGCGAGTCACCCCCTTTGACATTACCGCCGACCTGTTCGACTCACTGGCGCGCTTTAAGTTCGATTACATCGACCTCTACCTGCTCCACCGCGATGACCCGTCGATTCCCGTCGGTCCAATCGTCGAAGTGCTGAATGAACATTGCGCTGCCGGTCGCATCCGCGCATTCGGCGGGTCGAACTGGAGCCATCGACGCATTGCTGAAGCCAACGAGTACGCCGCTGCTCACGGGTTGACGCCGTTTGTGGCGAGCAGCCCGAACTTCAGCCTGGCGGAGCAGTACCGCGAGCCCTGGGAAGGGTGCGTGAGCATCAGCGGGCCGCAGAGTGAAGCAGCGCGCGCCTGGTACGCCGAACAGCGCATGCCCCTCTTCACCTGGTCGAGTCTGGCAGGCGGCTTCTTTTCGGGGCGACTGCGACGCGACAATCTCGATACGTTCGAGGACTACCTCGATAAACTGGCGGTCTATTCTTATGCAGGCGAAGAGAACTTTCGTCGGCTGGAGCGCGTGCAGCAACTGGCGGAAGAGAAAGGGCTGAGCATTCCGCAGATTGCGCTGGCATACGTGATGAGCCAGCCGCTCGACATTTACGCCCTGGTTGGGTGCCGCACGTCGGAGGAGTTTGCCGCCAACCTGGCAGCCCTGGACGTGCGCCTGACGCCGGAAGAGTGCGCCTGGCTCGATCTGCGGAGCGATGAGCGGTAATGGTCGGGGGCAGTCATGATGTGTCAGGAGCCACCGCGCGGTTCCTGTCGCCCGGCGCTGCGTCGTTCCTGGCAGGCGCCACGGGCGGACGTGAACGCCCGCACTGAGCGAACGAAACCCCGCGACAGCGGGGCTGCACGCAGCGGAGGTCGCGGGGCGCCCTTCGTGCGATCAGACCGACGGTTCGGCGTTGGGCGGTGCGGCAGGCTGCCGCCTGACAATGCATGACTCGGACCCGTAATGTCTCAGCCCGTCGGTGACGATCGCATCAGAGCGTCCACAAGGGAGCGTCCCTGCGCTGGCGCTGCCAGAGTTGCTGACGGTGTCCTGCTTGGCTGCGCACGCTGCGTGACCGCCGCCTTCGTCCCGGGGTGCGGTATAATAACTGCTTAGGTTATCCGAAGACGCTGATATTGGCAGCGTATCACACGAGGATATTGCATGGCGCGAAAACGTGCTCTCATTACCGGCATCACCGGGCAGGACGGGTCATACCTGGCAGAGTTTTTGCTCGAACAGGGGTATGAGGTCATCGGAATGATCCGGCGTTCCAGCACCGTCAATTTCGAGCGTATTCGCCACATTCAGGATCGCATTACGCTCACCCCTGGCGACCTGCTCGATGAGGTCTCGCTCATCCACATGCTGCGCGAGCACCGTCCCACCGAAGTCTACAACCTGGCAGCCCAGAGTTTCGTCCAGACCTCCTTTTCGCAGCCGGTGTTCACCGGCGAGGTGACGGCGCTCGGCGTGACGCGCCTGCTCGACGCCATTCGCATCGTCGATCCAGAGATCCGGTTCTACCAGGCCAGTTCGTCCGAAATGTTCGGCAAGGTCGTCGAAGTGCCACAGCGCGAAACCACCCCCTTCTATCCGCGCTCGCCATATGGCGTCGCCAAGGTCTATGGGCACTGGATCACCGTCAACTACCGCGAAAGTTATGGCATGCACGCGAGCAGCGGCATCCTCTTCAACCACGAATCGCCGCGTCGCGGGCTGGAGTTTGTCACGCGCAAGATCTCGCATGGCGTCGCGCGCATTGCACTCGGTCTCGACAATGAATTACGCCTGGGCAACCTCGACGCACAGCGCGACTGGGGTTTCGCCGGCGATTATGTGCGCGCCATGTGGCTGATGCTTCAGCAGGATCAGCCTGGCGACTACGTCGTCGCCACCGGGCAGACGCACTCGGTGCGACGATTCTGCGAACTGGCGTTTGGCTATGCGGGGCTCGATTATCAGAAGTACGTTGTGGTCGATGAGCGTTTCTTCCGACCGGCTGAAGTCGATCTGCTGGTCGGCGACCCCTCGCGCGCGCGCGAGCATCTCGGATGGAAGCCCGAAGTGCCGTTCGAGCAACTGGTGGAGATGATGGTCGAAGCCGACATCCGCATGCTGCGCGGATGACGGTTATTTCTTCTGCTTCAACTGATCGGCATAGATCCGGTCGAGACGGTTCATCTCGCGCACAGCGATTGTCTCGATAAAGCGTGGCATATCGCGCACCGGCAACACCGACTTATAGCCAACGCGCAGAAAGCGGTGAATATCGCTCATCCCAAGCATCTCCGCCAGACCTTTCGTGCGATCTAGCGCAATGCCCATAAGCGGGTTGCGCGTCAGGCGCGCGACATTGTAGAGCGACAGGCGCACCAATTCGATCTGGCGCACCCGATCGGCGTAATTATCCGCCAGACGATAGGCGCGTTCATACATCTCCATATCGAAGTCGAGCGGCGCATTCAGCGCAATCAACTGCTCGACCACCTCATCATCCAGGCGATTCGTCAGGTCGAGCAGGTCGAGCACCTGCTCGACATCACGGATCACCACTCCTGGAAAACTCTGGACGAGCAGGTGCAGACGGCGCGCCTGCGTATCGCGCGCGCTAAAGTCGCGCGGACCGTACAGTTCGGTAAAGAAGAACTCGCCAACCAGCCGATACTGCGGCTCAGAGGCGAGATCCGCATAATCATGGCGGAGTCGGTCGGATTGCAACGCCTGGAGTGCAACCCGGTACGGCGCACGATGTGGCATGATGACAGCTGATCGCGGAGCGCGGCTCCGCGCCTTGCTAAGACGCCAGCGCTTCCTCGAAGATGCGCACAGCGTCGCGAATCACGTCTTCTTCGACAATCAATGGCGGAATGAAGCGAATCACGTTGTCGTATGGACCGCAGGTCAGCAGGAGCAACCCGCGGTTGCGACATGCGGCGACGACACGTTTCGCCAGTGCTCCATCGGGCATTCCTTCCGCCGTCATCAGCTCAACGCCGATCATCAATCCCAATCCGCGCACATCGCCAATCGACGGGAACTGCGCTTTGATGCGCAACAATTCCGTTTTGAGCAGAGCGCCCTGACGCGCTGCGTTTTCGATCATGCGCTCCTCGCGCATCGCCCGGATCGTAGCGACCGCAGCGGCGCAGGCGACGGCATTGCCGCCATACGTGCCGCCATGAGACCCTGGTTGCCAGCGTTCCATGATTGCGCGCCGTGCAATGATACCAGAAAGCGGCAATCCTGATGCAATGCCTTTGGCAACGGTCATGATGTCTGGTACAACGCCAAAATGTTCGATGGCAAAGAAGCGACCGGTGCGTCCAAAGCCGCTCTGCACTTCATCGACGATCAGCAAGATGCCATACCGGTCGCAGATCCGGCGCAATCCTTGCAGGAATGATGCTGGCGGAACGATATAGCCGCCTTCGCCGAGCACCGGCTCGACCAGCACAGCCGCTACATTCTCCGGCGTTGTCTGCGTATGCAGCATGTGCTCAATCTGCCGCAGCGGATTGCCGCAGCATCCAGCATCATCAGGCGCTGCGCCAGAGATGAGCGACGGATCGGCGCCAGCGGCGCGCGCGACAGCGCAGTGGAAACATGCCGCATACGGCGCAAAGTGAACCCCTGCCGGCAACGGCGCAACAGCGTGACGGTACTTGCCCTTGCTGCTTGTGAGCGCGAGCGCGCCTGCCGTGCGTCCATGAAATCCGCCCTCGAAAGCGATCACATCGCTCCGCCCGGTTGCCTGGCGCGCCAGTTTGATCGCGCCCTCAACCGCCTCAGCGCCGCTGTTGCTGAAGAAGAAACTGTCGAGTTCCGGCGGAACGATGGCACGCAGTTCCGCCACCAGTTCCAGCATCGGACGGTGATAGACGATATTCGCCTGTCCGTGCAGCAGCAGGCCGGCCTGCTCACGGATCGCCGCCACCACGCGCGGATGGCAGTGACCGGCATTCGTCACGCCGATGCCGCAGGTGAAGTCCAGATAGCGTCGTCCTTCGACATCGTAGAGATAGACCCCTTCGCCGCGCTCGACCAGGATATCGCTGTAGCGCGCCCAGACAGGTGAAAGATATGCTGCCTGTTCGAGCAGCCCCGTTGCTGAGAGTGCCATCATTGCCAGTTCCTTTTGCTAGCGATCGCTCAAACGCGCCAGCGCCGCACGCGCCTCGTTTGCCCACAGCGTGTCGTCGCTCTGATTGGCGACGGTCTCGAACGATCGAATTGCCGCGTTCAGATCTCCAAGTTGCTCTTCCGCACGTCCCTGATAATACCGCGCTTCGGGGTAGTTGCCGCTACGCCGATTGACGGCTTCGCGAAAACGATTGACCGCAGCCTGAAAGTTGCGCTGCGCAAAATAGACTCGTCCCAACCAGTAATGCGCTTCGGCGAAGTTGGGTTCCAGGCGTGCAGCGATTTCGAGGTCATCGCGCGCCTCGTTCAACCGGTCGACACGGATCAGGATCAGCGCCCGGCGGTAATGCGGTTCAGCCAGACGTGGATTGGCATCGATCGCCCGTTTATAGGCATCGAGCGCTCGCGTACTGTATCCCTGCCGTTCATAGATCTTCCCTGACAGTAACAGCGCCTCGGCATACCGTGGTCGCTGTTCCAGCGCTTTATCGACCTCACGCAACGATTCTTCAATGAGACCTTTGCCGAACTGCGCCTGCGCCAGCCCAAAGTGCGCTTCCGGAAATTCGTCGCGCAACTGAAGCGCCTGCCGATATGCTGCGATTGCACCCTCAATGTCACCGGTGCGCACCCGCGCCTCGCCCAACCAGAGTCGCGCCTCGGCGGACTGTGAGTCACTCTGGACGGCATTCAGAAAATGTCCTGCTGCTATCGACCAGTTGCCATCCGCCGCTGCTACGCGCCCAAGCCCAATATGCGCCGCCGCCAGCGCCGGATTTTGCTGGAGCGCAGCGCGGTATTGTTGACCGGCTACCGGTAAATTGCCACGCCGCAGCGCGATATCCCCTAACAGCGCCAGCGCCTCGGGATAGACCGGCTGCTGTTCCAGCGCCCGCTGCGCCGACTCATCGGCAGCGTCGAGACGTTCAACCCCCAGATACGCCAGCGCCGCCTGATAACGGAGCGTCGCACTGGCTGGTTGCAGCGCGATAGCACGCTCATACGCCGTGACTGCGGCATCATATTCGCGGAGTTCGAGGAGGGTTGCGCCAATCTGCTCGAGCACTGCCGGATCACTGGCGCCAGCGTCGAGCGCAGCTGCGTAGCGCCGCGCTGCTGCACGGTCGTTCCCGGCGCGCCGCTCCAGTTGCGCCAGCATCAGATAGGAAGGAACGTGACGCGGATTCACGTTGATTGCCGCTTCAAACTGGCGCTCAGCCTGATCGATCTCACCCAGATCAACCAGCGCCAACCCGAGTTCGTGGGCAATATCAGCATATGCCCGGGCGCTGCGGGCGGTATTCTGCTGTCCGCGCTCCAGCACGTTGCGCGCCGCATCAAGCCGCCCCGCAGCGCGGTAGAGCCGGCTCATTTCGATGATCGCAGCCGCCTGATTGCGACCCACCAGCGGCATCAGAATCTGCTCTGCTTCAACGTACCCGCCCGACCCGCTGAAACGAAGCGCCCGCGCCAGCGCCAGCGTTTCATCAATCCCCGCCCGCTGTTCAGCCAGCCAGCGCCGTTGTGCGATGGCGTCCTGCCAGCGCTGTTCCTCCTCTGCCAGTTCAGCCAGGCGGATACGCGCCGGAAAGTAGGTTGGATCACGTTGCACCGCCGCTTCGAGCAACTGTCGCGCCCGTTCGCGGCTCTGGGGCAATGTCAGCATCGCCTGATGAAACAACGGCTCCGGACGTTCCGGCGCCAGTCGCGTCGCTGTCTCAAATGCCGCGCGCGCGTCGTTCTCCTGGTTATTTACCAGCAGCGCCCGACCGCGCAGGACGACCAATTCAACGCTGTCCGACTGCGTCTGCGCGAGCGTCTCAATCTGGCGCAACGCATCGGTTGCAGGCGACCATGTGCGCGTCAATCCGACCCAGATCGCCGCCAGGCCCGTTGGGGCGCGTGTATCTCGCAGGCGTGCGAGTTCCACCTCAACGACCGCCAGCCAGAAGCGATAGCGACGGATGGCCAGATCGGTACGGCGCACCTGGTGCATGGCAATACGGCCATCGACCTGGCGCTGCTCAGAGTCGGCGGCTGTGGCTCGCTTGCTCCACTCCTGATTGAGGGTTGTGGCTTCGCGCAGCGCAAGCGAAATATCGCTGAGGATCTGACTCAGATCCGCCTCCCTGCGTGGTCGTTCCGCTTCCGAGGGCTGTGGTGCGCTCTCCAGTTCCCAGAGCAGCGGACCGCGGGCATTGAACAAGCGCGCCATTCGCAACAGAGATCGCTCGCTCTGCACGCTTGCACGCAACCGGGCGTTCATCAGCGGACGGAGACCGAATGGAACGATGCGATCATCGGCGCCAATCTGGCGGGTGGCGGCATTGAGCGTCGCCGCTGCCGCATCGAGTTGCCCGCTAAGGCGATACGCCTCGGCAAGCGTCACAAGCAGCGGCGTCGATGGCGGTAACAATCGCCGTGCCTGTTCGAGCGACACGGCAGCGGCAGCAGGATCACCCGACCGCAATTCCTCGAGCGCCAGGTTATAGCGCAGTTCGCCGAGGTCCTGCCCCTGGAGGAGTGCAATCGCCTGGTTGAACGAATCACGCGCTGCCGGATCGCCCATGTCGTGCTGAACGGCGCCCAGGGAGGCATAGAGGCGCGCCAGTTCGGCAGGCGCTGCATCAGGCATTGCAGCAATCGCACGGCGAAATTCATTCACCGATTGCTCGTAGTTGCCGCGCGCCCACCACGTCATTGCGCGCAGCGTGCGCAGCAAGCCGGGGCGCAACGCCGGTTGTTCCCGTTCGAGACTATCGAACACCGCAACTGCGGCGCTGTACTCCCCGTTCGTATAATCGGCCAGCGCGCGCACCAGGCGCGGGAGAACGACGCGACCATTGATTGGCTGGGTAGAAAGGGGGTAGACCGCCGGCAACGCAAAACGCCCGGTATACCCATCGAGGCTGGCAAACGCCTGGATGCCACCCGGTGCATAGATGAGAACCGGCATCAATGTTGCTGCATCAAGCATCCCGCCAGGATCTATCTCACCCATAATGATGACATCGGCGCGGGTTGAACGAAGAAGCGCCAGCGCCGCCTCCGGATCGGCAGGCGCCGCATCGATCCGCCGAATGGTCACACCCGATCCCGCTGTTGTTGCCAGAACGTCCGCCAGTTCCTGCGCTGCAGCGCGGCCCGTGTCGCCAGGAACGCCGCCTGGCTCAGAGAATGGCGCGACCAGCACCATCAATTCATCAGCGCGGGCGCTTGGAAGCAGACGCGGCAATCCAAGCACGATCAGCGCCACGACCAGCACGCCAGAGAGCACAGTCCGCAGGCGCGCACCGTACAACCATTCGCGCCCGCGCGCGCTCCAGGGCGAGTCGGCGCGCACCGCATCAGGCACCACTATCTCCTCGCCAGAACTGCTGATGACCGTTGCGCTGCGCACCAGCCTGGCGCGCCGCAATGCCGCCGCCCATGTTGTTTGCACCCAAAAGCGCAGTTGAGTGCGCAACGGCGGCAGCAGCGCCAGAGCGGCAACAACAATCCCAAGCAGAACCAGACTGGCGATCACGACCTGCATATGCCTACGACGTCTTCTGCGAAGCGTCACGGATCTCGACGATCCGCGCACGCAACTGGGCGCCATCAAAGGGCAATGAAAGGATGTATCGAACAGTCCCTGGCGCGATGACTCCGGAGGTCTGCCGATCAGTCAACGCAATCACCGGCAGATCCGGTTGATGTTGCGCCAGATTGGCACAAAAATCACGCACCTGCTTTCCCACACGCGCATCAACGATCACCAGCGCCGTTTCGGGATGGTACGCCAGCAACCGTTCGGCGTCGAGGATCGTCGGCGCATCGAGTGCGCGCAGGTCCAACTCGTCAAGCAAGGGAACGATCATGTTGCGCAGGGGATCATCCGCAGACATGATCAACACCGGCGGCGGCGGAGATCCGCGGCGATCCCGTTCGACGGCCTGTTCGCTGACGCCACGAATATCCACCGCGTAGGTACTGCCGGGCAATTGCTTGGCATACTGCTTCATCTCCGCTGCAATCCGGCTGACTTCCTCATAATCGGCAAAGCGGCGACGTCGATTGGTGACCACTCCAATCGAGATGGTGGTGATCGGAAAATTTCTCGGCACGCCCTGGCGATCAACGCCGCGCAGATACCCGCGCGCCAGATCTTCTGGATCGTACAGATCGCGCACCCGCTTATCGAACAGCGCAATCACACCCTGGCAGATCGCATTGAGACGATCCGGCGTCGTCAGCACGGCAAAGTCGTCCCCTCCAATATGCCCGATGAAGTCGCTGGATGCGCCATGACGTTGAACCACCTCCATCAACACATCGGCAACCATCTTGATCAGCCGGTCGCCCCGCGCTGGCCCATACGTATCATTGAACGCCTTGAAGTTATCGATGTCCACATACAACAGGGCAAAAGAGGCGTCGTTTCGCAGGCGATGCTTCAACTCTTCGGTCAGGAGCACATTCCCGGCAAGGCCGGTCAGCGGATTGTGAACCGGCATTTGCGCTGCACGGCGCAGATGAGCGCGAATACGGGCGAGCAACTCAGGGATATTGAAGGGCTTCGTCACATAATCATCGGCGCCGGTGTCGAACCCGGTCACCACATCTTCCGCAGTGGAACGCGCCGTGAGAATGAGCATCGGCACATGGGCGGTGCGGGTATCGTTGCGCAGCTGGCGAATCGCTTCATAGCCATCCATTTGCGGCATCATCAGATCGACGATCACCATGTCTGGTATCCACTCCTGCGCAGTGCGCACGAGTTGGTCACCGTTCTGGGTCACGAATACTTCGTATCCCTGCGACCGCAACACCAATTCGAGCAGTTGACGCACTGCCGGTTCATCGTCTGCAATCAGGATACGTTTGATCATGGAGTATGCCGCAAACCACAGGGTGTGCAGGCAGCCGGCGCATAGGGCGCCTGTTCAATCGCCGGAAACCCGAAAACACGGATGCTTACTTCAAATAACGAGCTGCGCATACAGGATTTCCAATGTCAGATCCTGCCGCACCGTATCAGGCGACTCGAGCGTCAGCGTGGCAGCGCTCACCCCCAGGCGCACCGCCTCGTCGATAGGAATATCGTGGAGCAAGGCGTAGACCACTGTCGCAGTCAACGCATCACCCGCACCGGTTGGATCGACGATTTCGACATTGATTGCCGGAATGTGTCCGCTCGACGACGGCGTTGCATACACCAGTCCCTGTTCCGCCAGTGTCACAATGGCAATCTCAACCCCTTCAGCAGTCAGGCGGCGAGCCGCCAAAATCGCCTGCGCCACATCCGTCACGTGCATGCCGGTCAACGCTCCGGCTTCGATGGCATTCGGCGCCACAAGCGAGAACGAACCAATGAACGGCTGGTACCGCAGCGCCGGAGCATAGGCTACCGGATCGAGCGCCACTGGCACGCCAGCAGCAGCACAGATGTCGAGCAAGATCTTCGCACTCTCGACCGGCACGTTCGCATCCATCACCACCATCGGAGCACGCTGAAACAGCGCGCGATGCCCGCCGATCACCGCTGGCGTGAGCGCAGCAACCGCTTCGGTGTCGTCCACGCCGGTGATCAACTGACCTTCGGGCGAGAGCAAGGCCACATAGGCAGGTGAGTGATAGTCGCGCACCCTGATCACGTGATCGGTGTTCACCCCGGCGCGCGCCGTCTGCTGCACAATCGCCTGCCCGAAATCATCATCGCTCACCACAGTGAGCAGCGCCGTCGGATAGCCGAGGCGCGCCAGGTTTTCGGCGACATTCCGCGCACATCCACCGACGCTGATGCGTACATCCGCCGAATTCGAAGTGCTGGCGAGCACATCGCCGCGCAAACGACACTTCACGTCCAGGCACGCCGCCCCAACCACAACCACCGGTTCGTTCGGATTGTCATTTCCTGGTTGCATTGCCCGGTTTCGCTCCTGCATTCCCCGGTCCATCACTCAAGGGCTTCGTCGCAGTGGACGGCGGCAACGCCTCGATCTCGCCGCTCCACTCCGGGATCAACAGCGCCCCGATGATTTCGGGCGAAATCTCGATGCCTTCCTCGCGCAAGACGCGCACAATATTGCGAATGCGCTCGGCTTCCGCCTCCGCTTCCGCTTTGCTTGTTTCCAGGATTCGTTTGACTTCCTGTTTGACCGGACCATCTGGATCGGGAGAGCGGAAACGATCTTCCGGCACGCTGAAATAATCGATATCGACCCGGGAGACAACGACGCCCCATCGCTGCGTGAGTTCGTTCAACCGACGAAAGACTTCACGTGAGATGTGTTGTCGTTTCTGATAGGCGTCGATCGCGCTCTTCGTTTCGGCGAAGATCACTTCGCGGACGATATCATCAACCTCGTGGGTCAACTGACGCGCCAGCAGTTTCTCCCAGAACGCCACATCGAGACGCGCGTGTTCGAGATCGCGCCCCATCTCGCGTGCAACCTCGTTCTGAATCTGGCCGCGGTTGGGAATGTTCGCCAGTGCAAACTCCGGATTCTTCACCCGGTAGCGCAGATGCACTTCCACCTCATCGATGCTGTGCGACCCGCCCGTATTGATTTTGGCAACCCGCACATCGTGACTCAACTCGTAGAGCGGAATGGTCGCAACCCGTCGCTCCAGCAACGGGATCAGCGGCGGCGCCAGCGGCGGTTGGAGGCGATAGAGCAAACCGCTGTAGAACCGCGCCACCATAATCGCGTGATCTTCGGGCACCACGACGGTATGGCTCGAAATCCAGCGAAAAACATAGAGCAATACCCCAATCCACAGCAGCGGAAACACCACACTGCCGGTATCGCCGAGCACATCGCGCCCTAGAAAATACGACGCCATCAGCGAGGTCAACGCTGCAAACGCCGCCATCATACCGATCTCGTTCCAATCGCCGTTCAGCGCAATGAGCAGGCTGACCGCCATAATGACGACGCAGAGCAACGTCACGGCATCGTTCTGGGGCGCAGTCAGGTAGATGACCACCAGCGACGCAAACATCAACCCCAACACGAGCGAAGCCGCAGCATACCGCGCCGATTGATCGTTTCGCCCAAAGATGCCCTTCGATGCCATCTACACCTCCAACAACACCTTCAATCGACCTGCTGCGGCGGCAAACGCGCGTACACCATCCTGCAAGGGAAAACGTGCTGCGATCAATGGCGCCGTCGCAATCAACCCGCCGTCCAGAGCGCGCAGCGCGGCGGCAAACGGGCCGCAACGCGACCCGATCAGGCGGATCTCGTCAACAACCAGCATGGGCAGGTTGCACTCCGACTCAGCAGCGAAGGTGCTCTTCATCACCAGATGGCCGCGCGGGCGCACCAACTGGCGAGCAACGCGAAATCCGTGCGGATGACCGGTGCAATCGATCACAATATCGAATCGCCCTTGATGGGCAGCGTCCAGTTCATCAACATGAACGGCGCGAATCGCCATGCTTTCCAGAAACTCCCAGCGATCCGGATGCCGCCCAACCAGCGTGACGTCGCATCCTGGAAGGCGCGCTGCCTGAACACACAGCAGACCGAGTTTGCCATCACCAACAACTGCCACCTGATCGGTCGGTCGTACATGGATCTGCTGCAGAATCTCGAACGCCGCCGCCGCCGGTTCGGTGAACACTGCCACCGCATCCGGCATGCGGTCCGGCACACGGTGGAGACACGCAACCGGCAAACTGAACAGTTCCGCCATCGCGCCATCCCGCCGATCAATGCCAAGCGTGGTGCGGTTGGGACAATGGCTTTCGTCGCCGCGCCGACACACCGCGCAGATGCGACATGCCGCATTGATTTCGCCAACCACGCGCTGCCCGATCCACGCTGCGTCTTCACATGCGACGACAACGCCGACAAATTCGTGCCCGAGCACACCGCGAAAATTCATGTAGCCGCGCGTGATTTCGATGTCGGTATTGCAGATGCCAACCAGAGTGGGGCGGATGAGCGCCTCGCCAGCACGCAGAACTGGTCGAGGGTAATCGTCGACCTGACGCAGTTTACCGTCATACACAAGTGCGTGCATTGGCGACTCGCACTCTCTTTGCATGCGGTGCGCGCCTTTCTGAAACAAGATATCTGCACCGCGCCAGCGTCACTCTGGTGTATTATACTACACGCTTCATGGGCTATGCAATACGCACGGATTGCGTGGGTGCAGTCCTGGAAACACAGCGCCCCTGGCAGGCAATACCCGCGCGGACATGAGCGCCGGCGCCAACCGCACAAAGCCTTGCTGGCGCGGGCTGGCTCAGGGGAAGCGCGCTCGCCGGGGCGAGGGCACGGATTGAGAGGACCTCACACGGATCGATTGTCTTCCATCACGAATACATCCGTGTCACATTCGTGTCAATCCGTTGTATCTGCGTGAGTCCTGGGTTCCATATCATCTCATCAGGTGCGCCGATGGCATTGAGAATCGTCTTTCTTGGCAGTCCAGCGTTTGCTGTCCTCCCGCTCGAACGTCTGGCGACCGATCTGCGGTATCAGGTGGCGGGTGTCGTCACGCAGCCGGATCGCCCGGCCGGGCGGGGGAAGACGCCTGTGGCAACGCCGGTCAAACAGGCGGCGCTTCGCCTGGGATTGCCGGTGCTGACCCCTGAGACGCTGCGCGATCCCGCCGCTGTCGCAGCCCTGGCGGACCTGCGCCCTGATGTCGGCGTCGTCGCTGCATACGGCGAAATCCTGCGCCGCGACGTGCTTGCCATTCCGCCGCTCGGGTACGTGAACATTCATCCGTCGCTCCTGCCGCTCTACCGCGGTCCTTCGCCCGTTGCCGGCGCGATCCTCAACGGCGATACGGAAACCGGTGTGACCATCATGCTGATCGAAGCCAAAATGGACGCCGGACCCATCCTGGCGCAGCGTGTCGTGCCGCTTCCTCCCGATGCGCGCACCGGTTCCCTGACGTATGAACTGTTCGAAATCGGCGCGGCGATGCTGGTCGACACGCTCGACGCTTATGCCGCTGGCGCCATCACACCGCAACCGCAGGACCATTCCCGCGCCACGTTCACCAGACTGCTCTCCCGCGAGGATGGGATGATTGACTGGTCGCAACCCGCCATCCGGATTGAACGGATGACCCGCGCCTACGACCCGTGGCCCGGCGCCACCACGAACTGGCGCGGCGCGCCGCTCAAAATCATCGCTGCGCGCGTCATTGCCGACTGGCGCGGCGACGCGCCTCCGGGCGCCCTCCTGGATACGGCGGAAGGTCCCGCAGTGGCGACCGGCGAAGGGTTGCTCGTGCTGGAGACGGTGCAGCCAGCCGGCAAACGCCCGCTCCCCGCCGCCGACTGGCGCCGCGGTCTGCGATTGACCGACGGGGAACGGCTGGGATAGTCATCCGTCTCCTGCATTCCTCAACGTTCAAATACCCACCGCGCTTCACGTTCTACCACCTGCACGAAGCGACTGTCGCGCGGGAGATGCTGCCATTCATCGAGGGTATAGACCAGCAGATCAACAGGAACAGGGAGCGGGTTTGTGTCCCACGCGGCAGCGCGCTGATCGAACGGAAGGTTTGCCTGCGCGACGATCAGCAGCACGTCAACGTCGCTGCCGACCCCCCAACCGCCCCTGGCGTAGGAACCAATGTACCCAAGGCGCAGTATCTCCGGGTGCTGTTCTGCCAGTGTCTGCGCCCATTCTCGCAGAGCGCGCTCAACGTTCTGTGCATCGGGCCATTTCACCACGGACGAATTCAACGATTTCGCGCACATACGCGATTGCCTGTTCACTCTGAAGAACACCGTAATGTTCACAGGGGGCGCCAGCCGGGTGTCCGTTTGGGTAACAGGTCGGAATGTAGAAGTTGTCCAACACGCGCCCTTTCTCGATGAGAGCGGGCGGAACGTTCAGCGGCAGATCGGCGAGCAGACGAGCCACGACGTGCCCCCAGGCTTCCTGCTTGTGGGCGAGATGCAGCGCCTTGACCGCTTTTTCCGCTGCCTGATGCGCAGCAAAGCATGCTCATTCGTGACGTCCGGCGCGCTGTGAGTCGACCGCCTGCTCCAGGTCGCGTTCCGCCTGTTTGAACCGGTCCTGCGAGCGATCAGGCATAGCGAACGCCTCACTGTTGCACGTATTCGCGTTCGAAGACCCAGTGCGTCTGAGACGGCGCGTGCACGTCGGCGGAGCGGTGCGTCCACTCGTCGAAGGTGTAGACCCTGAGATGAGCAGGAAACGAGAGCGGATTTGCGCACCACGCGGCGGCGCGCTGCTCGAAGGGGAGATCCGTCTGTGCCACGATCAGCAGCACGTCCACGTCGCTGCCTTCACCCGCCTGCGCCGGCGCGTCGGCGTATCCGACGCGCACCACATCCGGGTGATCTTCCGCCAGCGCCTGCGCCCATTCTCGCAACGCGGCTTCCGTCGATTGGGCGTCCGTATCGTCCGCTGCACTGGCGGTTTCGTTGGCACGGCGACGATCGTTCAGCACATCTTTTGGCGGCGACGAGCGAAACGCAACGATCACCGCACCCTCTTCCGGCACCGGGTCGTACCCGCCCTGCGCCCATGGGTGGCACCGCAGAATGCGGCGGATGCCCAGGTATGTTCCCTTGAGCGCGCCGTGCCGCGCAATCGCCTGGTAGGTGTACTTCGAGCAACTCGGCTCATAAATACAACTCGGCGGCAGCGCCGGTGAGATGAACATCTGATAGAAACGGATGAGTTTCAGCAGTATCCAGCGAATCACAGAAGGTCCTCGAACGCTGTGTGCATTCAGCGGATCGTTTCCCACACCAGATGCGCCAGTTCCGGCAGGATGAGTTTTTCCATCCCCAGGCGCACGGCGGCTGGCGAACCGGGCAGGCAAAAGATGAGCGACCGTTGGAAGACGCCAGCCGTGGCGCGTGAAAGCATCGCCGCCGGTCCGATATCCTGGTACGACAGCATGCGAAAAATCTCGCCGAAGCCGGGCATACGCTTTTCGAGCAGCGCATCAATCGCTTCGAATGTGCTATCGCGCCGGGCAATGCCGGTGCCGCCGCTCGTGATGATCACCTGGCATCCGGCGGCGGCAAAGTCGCGCACATGCTCCACAATCTGCGCTGGCTCATCTTTGACGACGATATAGCGCAACACGGTATGCCCGGCGCCTTCAAGACCGGCGCGGATGATCGCGCCGCCGGTATCGGTCTCCGGGGTGCGCGTGTCGCTGATCGTGATGATGCCGCAGTTCACCGACGCAACGGCGGAGCGGGCGATCTTTTCATGTTCCAGATGGCTCATAAGCAAAACAGTAGACGGCGTTCGGATGTCATCGACATTATACCATTCCTTGCTTTATCGTCACAGTGAAGGCGAGGCAACCCGATGAGGAAACGCGAGGCGCTGGCGCTGCGCTATGATGTCGATGCGACTATCTTCGCTCGATGCCGGTTGCAGCAAAGCAATTTTCGGAGGCGATCGCTTTGCGCGCTGCGAACCGTGTTGGCGCGCCTGTCAGCAGTGGCGCAAAGATGACCATGTTCAGGTCGAAAGTCAATCCTGAACCCGAGCAGCAATCAGGCGCAAAAGAGCCAGCAGCACCTGCTTGACGCTCTCCCGATCAGTTGCAATGCAAGGAAGCACCGGCGTCTCAGCAGGTATGCCGAGACGCCGACGGATATATGCAGGGGGCAGCGCTGCCTGATCATCCTGCTTATTCGCCGCCACTACGAATGGCGCGTCGGTTATCTCGGAGAAGCGCGCCATCAGTTGTTGCGTTTCGGCGAAGTGCGCTGGACGGCAACTATCAACCATCACCACATACCCAAGGGCGCCGGTTGACAGGTGCTCCCACATAAAATCGAAGCGTTCCTGACCCGGCGTTCCAAAGAGATAGAGACTCAAGCGATCAGTAATAGCAATTGTGCCAAAATCAAGCGCGACGGTAGTCTCGCGCTTCAAGGCGCGCTCCTCTTCCAGAGTGACAGCATAATCGGTTGACACCGGCTCAATATCGCTGATGGTGCGAATGAACTGGCTCTTTCCGGCTGCATAAGCGCCAGTAACAACTATCTTCAATATCTGCATGGGAGCACCGTCTATCACAATCCGCGCACACGGCGCATCACAGCGTCGATCAAACTGCGACTGATCGGCAGGCGACGTTCATGAGCGCCAGCCCGTTCGTCGGGATGCACCGACGCAGCCCACGCAAAATGGGGTGCGTGGTCCGTGGTCTCAGTCACCATCATTTCGTGACGACGGAGAGGTTGTTGCGCCAGACGCGGCGCGGGTGCAATCTCAACCAGTCCGATTGCCATCAACTCCAGCACCGAATGAATGACCTGATCGGGCGGCATACCGGTCGCCTGGCTGATAGCACGGATGCTCGAGTGATGCGGCACCTGGCTCAGAATGCGCCACTGGATCACGCTCAGGCTCACACTGCACTCGCGCCCCGCAGACAAGGGAGAAAGTTGCAAACATGTATCAAGGGTGACGTGATGATAAGGAAGCATCGACCGTAGATCATCACGTCGCCTGATGCTTTCAAGCACCAGATGCTCCGCATCATGGCGAATGCGCACCGGACGGTGCAGCACTGCTGGATTGTGACGAAAGACAAACGCGGCATCATCCCAGAGCAACATCTGGATGACCGCCTCATCGTGAGCGGCAATGACTCTGCGATCTGGAAGACAAACGACTGCTGCATCGATCAACTCACCAGCAGCGACATAGACGATTGCGCGCAAATCCGTGCATGCCAGGAAGAGAACCCCCGTTTTTGGACCCATGCGAAAAACCTGGAACAGGTCACTCAACGACATATCTTTGAGCGTGCCTTCAAGCGCCATTGCAGCACCTCATATCGCGCAAATGCGAAATGTCGTAATGCGTTGCTGAACGGAAACGATGAGCGCCTGGATGCTCCGGGCAGACCAGCGCAGGTCAAGACGAGTGATTGAGTTCCAGGTTCTCCGCTATCCGCCTGCCAGCAATCGACGTGCAAGACGCTCGTTGCCAACCATCTCAGCCAGCGCCTGAATCTGACGATCTTCATATGCCTGGTTGAACACTGCGACATCAAGCGCCAGCACCTTGCGCACCGCGATTGTCGCTGCGTCGGAGTGCGCATGAGCGCACGCAACGGCTTCCGCATGGGTCATAGCGACATCGAGCATTGCGAGCGGATAGCGCACCGGCAGCCCGATGCGCACATGTGTGTCGCCGATCTTCATCCGACGTCTGGCGTAAGCTTCGTCATAAACGCCGCAAAACAGTTCAACAAACCAGTTCTGCAACATCTACATGTGGTTCATATTGACGTCGCTGAAATACTCAGCCGTCTGCGGGTGAACCAGCAATCGTCGGTAGAAATCTTCGCGCATAGCCGGCGCTTGTCGCTGTGCTTCGCCCTGTAAGGATTTCAAAATCGCCGCTTCATCTGCGCTCAGACCCATCAACTGCACCAACTCACTCAGCGTCGCTTCATTCTTGATCTGCCAGATTGACCGTTCTACAGACATAACCGTCCTCCTGTTGTCAGATGGCGAAGGTGTCGGCGTTTCCGCCGTGCGTGTTCAGCACTACTTAGGGCGCACAAGCATAGCGCATTAGCCTGGTCGCATGCGGTTACGCACACGCTGGAGTTGTGGCAAGCGACAGGTGACCATTCACCCGTCAGGGATGACAGAAGCAACTCGTCGTAGAGGACTCAGACGATTTGACTGATCGCTCTGGCAGCGTCACGCGCTTCAAGGCGCACCAGTCCGAGATTAGCGTCCTGCCGCAGATTGACCGCCAGCAGGCTCTGATCACCTGCCGGCAGCACCATGAACAGACCTCTGTTCGCCTTAATGATAATTTCCTCCGCCGAACCGATTTTCAGTTCGCCGCCGACGCGTCGCGTGACACCTATGATCGTTGCGGCTACCGCAGCCACACGTTCCGTGCTGACGCCCGCCGCCATTCGCGACGCAAATGAAATGCCGTCGAGACCTACAGCGGCAGCGCCGACCACGTCCGTCCCTGTGTTCGTCATAAGCTGGTCGATAACTGCAATGATCTGTTCTTGCCGGGAAGCCATAAAGAGGAAATTCCTTTCTTCTTATGTCAAAATGGACACGTGTACGGATCATAGCCGCAAAACGATTGATCGTGTATCACAAGTCGATAACAATTATGTCAACATTTCTGCAATAATCCAGACAGATCTGTTCTCCGCCGCACTATGACCGGTATCAGCGCTTCAGTGCGTCGTCACGCAGGATTACGTGGATTGCGCGCCTGCTGCAGGATCACGATCACCCATACAATCACAACGACGCTGATCACCGCATTGGCGGTTCCAGCTGCAACCGGCGAGGCGCTGACGAAGTCGAACAGCCCATGCCACACGGCGACCATCAGAATGCTGTTGCCGCTCCCGCGATAGATCCACGAGAGCAGGATCGATCCCATGACAATGCTGATCAGATACCCGGCAAAACCGCCGATTCCCAGCGCGATGAAATTGTCCTTGTAGAAGAAATACGGCAGGTGCCACACTCCCCACAATACGCCGATGATCACCGCCGCGCGAATCCATCCCCCCGGTTGCAGCCGGTGCAGCGCAAACCCGCGCCACCCGATCTCTTCGCCAAACCCATAGGTTGCGACCCACAACCCCAGCGCCGCCAGCGCGCCGATGTTGCCGAGATAGTCCACCTCGCCAAACAATGCCACATTCGGCGGCATCCCCTGCTCGAACGCATAGACTGCGGCTGCGACGAGGGCGAGCGCCAGCGGCGTTCCAACTGCAACCAGCCACCAGCGCAAACCGACATCCGCGCGAACAACGCGCTGCCACAGCTCCGCAAGACCAGCGCGCCCATCGAGCGCGGCGGTGACGACCATCGCCGCAACCGTCGGACCGAATGCGCTCACATAGTGCAACCACATCGGCGCCATGATGAAACCGTGATACCTGGCGATTAACACCCCGCCGATCAGCCACGAAAAAGCATAGGCAATCAGAAAATAGGCAACGACAGGACAGGTGTGGATCAGCCCCCGTCTTGACGGAGGATGCTGCGCCAGAGCGGGCATGATGGTTTCTCCTTCTCCGTGTGCGCCAGACCATAATTGGTTAGACTGCTACGCGCCTCTGATGGTTGCACACCGGAGCGCCCAGACGTCCCGACGATGCTTGCCCCTGACCCCAATTTTCGCTATAATGGCGGTCTGTGGGAAAAAACCTGCCAGCGAGCATAGAGCAGAGCGCCAGACCAGAAGAGTAACCGATGACCGACATTGTCACATTGCATATGCCAGAGGAAGCGCGCACCGGGCAATCGCGCGACGCGACGCCGCGTGAGCGCCGCTATTATGTCTGGACGGTCGGCTGCCAGATGAACGTATCAGACTCCGAACGCCTGGAAGCGGCGCTGCAAGGGGTCGGATATGCGCCTGCCGAACGTCCTGAAGATGCGAGTTTCATCGTGCTCAACTCGTGCAGCGTGCGCGCGTCCGCCGAAGAGCGCATTCTGGGCAAACTGAGCGACGTGCAGCGCATCAAGCGCACCCATCCCGATACGACGATCGTTCTCTGGGGATGCATGGTCGGTCCTGGCAACCAGTCGATCTTCCAGAGCCGCCTGCCAATGGTCGACCATTTTGTGTCGCCGTCGGCAGTCGACGAGGTGCTGGCGCTGGCGCCCAACCCGATCTATCAACTCGATGAGCCGGCGCTGCCGGTGGCGCGCTGGGATCACCCGCCGGTCTCGGTGCATGTGCCCATCCAGTACGGCTGCAACATGTCGTGCTCGTTCTGCGTCATCCCGCTGCGGCGCGGGCGCGAACGCAGCCGCCCGCTCGCAGAGATCGTCGAAGAGTGCCGCCGGATTGTGGCGCGCGGCGCAAAAGAAATCACGCTGCTCGGGCAGATCGTCGACTCGTGGGGGCACGATCTCCCTGGCCGTCCTGACCTGGCGGATTTGCTGCGCGCTGTGCATGAAATCCCTGGCGTGCTCCGGCTGCGCTTCCTGACATCCCATCCGGCGTGGATGACCGACCGCCTGATTGCGGCAGTGGCGGAACTGCCGCGCTGTATGCCGGATATTAATCTACCGGTGCAGGCGGGCGACGATGCGCTGCTCAAGATCATGCGGCGCGGCTACACGGTTCAGCGCTACCGCGAACTGATTGCGAAGATCCGCGATGCCATCCCCGATGTGTCGCTGACGACCGATGTGATCGTCGGGCATCCGGGTGAAACGCGCGAACGGTTTGAAGGCACGAAACGATTGCTCGAAGAGATCCGCTTCGATAAGGTGCATATCGCGGCATTTTCGTCGCGTCCCGGCACACGCGCCGCCGAAATGGAACTCGACCCGATCCTGGCAGTCCCCGAGGGGGAAAAGCAACTGCGGCGCATCGAACTCGAACGTCTGCAGGAACAGATTGCCACCGAGCGGAATGCGCGCTTCCTGCATCAGACGGTCGATGTGCTGGTCGAAGGCGAGCATAAGGGCAAGTGGCGCGGACGCACGCCAGGCAACAAACTGGTCTTCTTCAGCGATCCGCACGACTGGACGGGCCGGCTGGCGCGGGTGCGCATCACCCACACCGGTCCGTGGTCGTTGCAGGGTGTTCTCGCGCAGTCCGCAGAGGCGCCGCTGGCGCTGAACGGCGCGCCTGAAACACAGGACGCTGTTCTTACGATGCAGGGAGTGGTCGCCTGATGAATATGCTCGACGCGCCAGCGCCGCGTCTGCCGCTGCGTGTGACGCCGCGCGCTGCAATAGGCGCGCTGGTGGCGGATCTGCTGATTGCGCTCGGCGCTGCGCTTGCACTCAGCGTGGCGGTCGTCGGCATGCTCCTGGTTCTGCGCGCTGCGCAGGCGGGGATCGACCTCGGCGTCATTGGTCAACTGAACACCCAGGAGATCACTCGACTGATCGGCGCCGATGGCATGGTCGCGCTCCTGCTGTTGCAAAACCTGGTCTTCATCGGCGTCGCCGTCGTGCGCGTGCGGGTGTTGCGCCGCGAGCCGCTCTCGGTGCTGGGATTCAGCGCCGCACGCCCTGTTCGTCTGGTGCTGAACGGCATCGGTTTGGGATTACTGGCGCTCCTCTTGAACAGCATCGTCGGTGTTCTGTTCGTCAGTTCTGGCATTCGCCAGAACCAGGCGGCGCTCTACCCGCTGTTTCCGGGAGATTTCGCAGGGCAGGCGCTCTTCTTCATCGGAGCGGCGGTGCTGGCGCCGATCGGCGAAGAGGTGCTGTTCCGCGGCTATCTCTTCGGCTCGCTGCGACGGCTCGCCGGCGACTCGCGCACCGGCATCACCATTGCTTACGGCGTCAGCGCGCTGGTGTTCGCCCTGTCGCATTCGCTGGCGGCCACCGAAGGTCTCATCGGGCTGCTCGTGCCATCGTTCCTGATTGGTCTGGTGTTTGCCTGGGGGTTCGATCGCAGCGGCAGCCTGATCCCGGCGATTGTGGCGCACGCAATCAACAATGGCATCGCACTGGCTGCACTGCTGACGTGTGTCAATAATCCGGGCATATGCCCGAACATGTAATAAGGAGATGGCATTGACAAGGCAGGATGAAAAATTTCGGTTGCAACGCCGTCTGCAGAACCAGGCGGTCGAACTGGCAGCGAACAGCCGCTGGGAAGAGGCGGTGCAGGTCAATGAAAAACTGATCGGCCTGGCGGAAACGACCGAAACCTACAACCGTTTGGGGAAGGCGTACTTCGAGTTGGGCCGCCTCACGGAAGCGCGCGACGCCTATCGCAACGCGCTGCGCCTCACGCCGAACAACCGCATCGCGCGCCGCAACCTCGAACGCATCGAAGAGCTGCTGGCGCGCTCAGCATCCCTTGCTTCTGTTTCGCTGAAAGCCGGACGACAGATCGTCGACCTGCGGCTGTTCGTCACCGAGGTCGGGAAAACGGCGCTGACATCGCTGATCGACGTTCAGCGCGGGCCCGCGCTGGCGGCGATTGTCACCGGCGAGAAGGTGGAACTGCGTCCTGAAGGGCGCGGTGTGGCGGTCTACGACACATCCGGCGCGTTGATTGGGCGCATCGAGCCGAAACTGGCGCAGCGCCTGAACGAACTGATGGCTGGCGGTAACCGGTATATCGCCGCAGTCGCGCACATCGACGGTCGCCAGGTGCGCATCATCATTCGTGAGACCTACCAGGCGCCATCGCAACGCGGGCGTGTGTCCTTCCCTGGCAAGTTGAGCGAGAGTGCACTCCGCGGCGCGTTCATTAGCGGTGCGCAGTTCGACGAATTCGGCGAGGAGTTGCTCGAAGAAGAGGAAGGGACCGAGGTGCGCGAGGATGTGGACGAAGAGGCCTTCGGCGGCGAAGATGAAGAACTTGGGCTGGAGGAGATCGAACCGGACATCAGCGACGAGGACGATTTGATCGAAGAATAGGCGACATGCCTATGAGCATGTAGCGCTGCCGTACTATTGCCATCTAGCCCTGTTGTCATCTATACTGAAACCGGACACGCATAACGGCGTCCGGTTTTCTGTTTGTCGCCAGCATGCTGCACGCCTCTCATCCGCCGCCTGATGGAGAGCCAGCCCTATGGAAGTACGGATCGACGAAAAAGGGAAATTCTTCACACCCCGAATCACCAAAGATGCCGTGACCGCCTTCGTGCGCACACCAGGAAAAGTCATCATCGGATCGGTGTATGTGCGACCGGGCAATCGCCTGACCGACGAACTGAACAGCGATCCGTCTTCTTTCCTCCCCATGACCGACGCGCGCGTCTACCGGGCGGATGATGAAGGTTTTCTGCTCCATGCCTCGTTCCTGCTCGCAGCATACCGCGAAATTCTCCTGATCAGCGAATTCGACGCGCTGGCGACGATTCGCGATGTCCCGTGGAGCGATCAGGCCACCGAGTCCACGCCGCTGATTCGGGAAGATGATGACATGGGAGTGCATGTGACGGAGCGGGGCAAATATTTCACGGTACGCACTCCGAAAGATGCGGTGTTGTGTGCAGTGCGCGGCGGCGATCTGGCAGTGCTCGGTTACCTGTACATTCGCCCCGAACGGCGGCTGAAAGATGAATTAAACGACGAACACGCACGCTACCTGCCAATGACCGATGCCCGCGTCTTCCGCGTTAGCGATAACATGCTGCTTTATCACGCCAGTTTCCTGCTTATCGGTCGTCAGGCGATTGATCTGGTCGCGCCCATCGCCTCTGTCGCCCGCGCCAGCGATGTTCCGTGGTTGCCAGTTCGTTCGACGGAGGGGTCGGCATGAGTTTTTTCTCGCAACAATTCGCAGACAGGCAACGCACAGCAACATCCCCTGCTGGCGCTGCAGGCGGCGTCACCATTCCGCCCGAGCCGGCTTCCGTCGAAGAAACCGGTCTCGGCATGGGGTTCTTGAATGACCTGGTGCTGAAAGTCGTCTATTTTCACGGCAATATCACCGGGCAGCAGATCGCCGAGGTGACGAAACTGCCGTTCTTCGGCGTGCTCGATAAAGTGCTCGAATTTCTCAAACTCGAAGAGTACGTCGATATTGTCGGCGCACAGGGCGGCTTCAACGAGCGGTCGTTCCAGTACGTCATCGCTACCAAAGGGCGCCTGAAAGTCCACGAAGTGCTGGATCGTTCGCAGTACGCAGGACCGGCGCCCGTCCCGCTCGATCAGTACATCGCCATGGTCAATCGCCAGTCGGTCGGCGAGATGGTGATGGACGCGAAAACTGTGCGCCAGGCGTTCGCGCACCTCGTCGTGAGCGACCGCATGCTCGACCGCATCGGTCCTGCAGCCAACTCCGCGCGCTCGCTCTTCCTCTACGGTCCTCCCGGCAATGGCAAGACCACAATTGCCGAAGGGATCGCCAACATGCTCGGCGGCAACGTGCTGATCCCGTATGCTGTGGAAGTGGATGGGCAGATTATCAAGCTGTTCGATCCGCTCAACCATCAGGTGGTCGAGCAACCAGCCGCCGCAACCGCGCGTGAGCCGGCAGTCTCGTTCGAAGGACGCCCGGTGGTGGAGTCGCCACTGCCCGACCGGCGCTGGCTGGTCTGTAAACGACCGCGCGTGATGGTTGGCGGTGAGTTGATCCTCGAACAGCTCGAACTGATCTTCGACCCGATTGCGAAGGTGTACGAAGCGCCCTACCAGATGAAAGCCAACGGCGGGTTGTTCCTGATCGACGACTTCGGCCGGCAAAAGTGCCGCCCGCAAGACCTGCTCAACCGCTGGATCGTACCGCTGGAGAAGAAGGTCGATTTTCTCGCCCTCCAGACCGGCAAGAAGATCCAGGTGCCCTTCGATGTGTTGATCGTCTTTTCGACCAACCTGTCGCCGCAGGACCTGGTGGACGACGCCTTCCTGCGTCGCATCCGGCATAAGATCGAAGTGCCCAATCCGTCAGCCGAAGAATTTCGCGCTATCTTTCAGCGTGTCGCCAAAGCAAAGAACATCCCGTACAGCGACGAGGGGCTGCGCTATTTGATCCTCGAGCGCTACAAACGCGACGGGCGCGACCTGCGATCCTGTCACCCGCGCGACCTGTGCGACCAGATCCTCGACGAAGCGAAATATCGTGGCATCGCGCCATCCATGTCGCGCGAACTGCTTGATCGCGCATACGATGCCTACTTTGTGAAACTCTCATAGCGTCGGAGCATGACTATGTCGTTACTGAAGCGAATTGGCGGGTCACAACCGCAATCAACGTCCGAAACCGCTGCGCCGGTCGGCGTTCCCGCAGCGACTGGCGCAGCCGAGCAGATGCCCGCATCACGGACGGCGCCATCGACCATCATCGCCGGCAACGAGATGCCACAACAGCGGATGCTGGAATTGTCGCTCTGGATCGTCGATCGCATTCTGAGTTCGCTCGGCAACCAACAGGAACTCAAGCGCTCCCCCGAAATGGAGCGCCAACTGCAAGAAAAGTTTACCCTCGCCTACCGACAGAGCGGCGTCAATCTGACCGATGATCAGACCAGACACCTCTACGACATGGTAATGGACGAGTTGTTCGGTTTCGGTCCCATCGAGCCGCTGCTCCGCGACGACAGCATCACCGAGGTGATGGTCAACGGGCCGCGCGCAGTATACGTCGAGCAAAAAGGCAAGATCACCCTGACACAGGTGCGCTTTGCCAACGATGAACATGTGCTGAAAGTCATCGACCGCATCATTCGCCCGCTGGGGCGCCGCATCGACCGCAAATGGCCAATGGTCGACGCGCGTCTCCCCGACGGATCGCGCGTCAATGCGATTATCCCGCCGTGCGCCATCGATGGACCATCGATCACGATCCGCAAGTTTGCCAAGAAAAAACTGACGGTCGAGGACCTGATCCGCTTTGGTTCGATGACCCCCGAAATGGCGGAGTTTCTGCGCGCGTGCGTCGTCAGTCGCCTGAATATCATTGTTTCGGGCGGCACCGGCTCCGGTAAGACGACACTGCTGAATGTGCTGTCGAACTTCATCCCTTCCGACGAGCGTATCGTCACGATTGAAGACAGCGCCGAACTGAAACTCGGGCAGGAACATGTGGTGCGCCTGGAGTCGAAGCCGCCAGAGATCGACGGCACCGGGCGCGTGACGATCAACGACCTGGTGATCAACTCGCTGCGTATGCGCCCGGAACGGATCGTCATCGGCGAGTGCCGCGGCGGCGAAACCATGGCCATGCTCCAGGCGATGAACACCGGTCACGATGGATCGCTTTCGACTCTCCACGCCAACTCGCCGCGCGACGCTATTGCACGTATGGAGACGATGGCGATGATGGCGGGGATGGATATGCCGCTCCGGGTTATCCGCGAACAGATCGCATCCGCCATCGACCTGATCGTCCAGCAGACACGCCTGGAAGACGGCAGTCGCAAGATTGCCTACATCACCGAGGTGCAGGGAATGGAAGGCGATGTCGTGGTATTGCAGGATATCTTCCTGCTCCAGATTCTCGGCAAAACGCCCGAAGGCAAGATTATCAGCGAGTTGCGACCCACCGGCACACGCCCGCGTTTCACGACGCGCCTCGAAGCGCATGGTTTCAAACTGCCGCCGTCGATCTTCGGCGCGAATGTTCCCGGGCAGAAACGGCAGTGGTGATCGACACGGCGCGAAGCAGGAAACGAGCGGGAGCGAGAAGGGAGGGGGCAAAGGTGAGAAGGCGCCATCGTCATAGCCACATTGCACCGGCGCTCACCTTTCCGTCCGCCCGCCACAACACGGTTAGACCAACCGTCCCCGGCTGCGCGCCAACGCCAGCGCATACACCTCGCGCGCGCCGCCAGCGCGCAACGCCGCCGCACAGGCATTCACCGTCGCCCCGGTGGTCAGCACATCATCGACCAGTACGATGCGCGCTGGCGGCGCTGAACCCGTCCACATAAAAGCATCAAGCACGTTCTCGATACGGCCAGGCGTATCAAGCAGCGCCTGCTGCCTGGTCGCCCGAATGCGCTCCAGTGGTCCTGCAATCAGCGGGAGACCGGTCGCCGCTGCCACTTCGCATGCGAGCAATTCCGCCTGGTTGAAGCCGCGTTCCTTCAGACGCTTTTGATGAAGCGGCACAGGAACGAGCGCATCACACGGCAGCGGGTGTGATTGCAGATGTGCCGCCATGAGCGCACCAAGCGGACGCGCCACACGCCGCCGACGGTAGTATTTGAGTTGATGCAGCGCGTGGCGGATCGGACCTTCAAACACATATGCGATGCGCACACCGGTCAGTTGATCGCCGACGCGCGGCAGATCCCCATCGTACACAACGAGCCTGTGACGGCACTCATCGCACAGCAACGCCCCCAGCCGACCGCATCCGGCGCAACGGTCGGGCAGAAGCAGGCTCAGAAGGGAGTCGAGCAACCTTGCGAGTGACATGGCATCTCCGACGCGATGCATCCTGCCCGCAGGATACGCTATCGCGCCGCGTCACGCCATCACCCGCAGGTATGCGCTGCGCCGCGCATTCTGGTGGCGGCGCAGCGGTTCAAAGGTAGCAGTGGATCGCCGAATCTGTGTCGGTTAGACGATACCATCATGACTTGTCAGGAACCACGGCATTTCACCTGCCGCGCCTCGCCGCTGTTCCCGCCCAGCATAAGCGCGGACGTTCTGGTTTTTGAACAATTACGGTGTCGCCCGGTTTAGCCGCGAAGGCAGGCAGATAGCGCAATATGCGCTCAAACTTCATAACGCCCGCGCTGAGCCGGCGAAGCCCCGCTTGCAAGGGCTGGCACGGAATGTCTATAGACACCACATCCAGGGCGCTCACCCGCTCGCCGTGCAATCAGCCTGACGGTTCAGCGTCGGGCTGCGCAGCAAGATGCCGCCTGACAATTCATGCCTGAACCGGGTTCTATCACGCAGTATGCGCTCGCAAAGGCTCAGAGGCGCCAACGGATGCCAGAAACTACGACGCCTCCATCTTCTTGCGCCAGTAGCGCGCCAGACCGTGCCAGCTCATTCCGACGGCGCCCGCCTGCGCATACTGCTGGCGCGCCGCTTCGTCCGCATCTCCCAGTTCCGCGTCCGCCAGCGCCACGAGGCGCGCTTCGGCGGCGGATTCGTTCTCGCCGCGTTCAAGGCTGGCGCGCACGGTTTCAGCCCACTGCTGCACATGGTCCCACATAGCGGCAATATGCCGCTCAGGATCGTGCGCCGGACCGAAATGGGTCAGCAGCAGCATATGCGGGTTGAGGTTCAACAGGGTATCCAGCGTGTGACGCCATGCTTCCAGGTCGATATCCGGCGGCGGCGTCGCCGGACGGACATACGTATACCCGGGCATCCGCAGCCCGGTGGTGTCGCCCACAAATGCTGCTCCTGTTGATTCATCGAAGTAGATCAGGTGGTGCGCGGCGTGACCGGGGGCATCGAAAACCCGCAGCGTGCGCCCGCCGACACGCAGCGTTTCGCCGCCGCCAAGGGTCACAATGTTGTCCACCGGCACCGGCAGAAATTCGCCCCACAGATAATCCATCTGACCGCCATAGATGCGTGAGGCGCTCCGCAGCAACTTGTCGGGCGCAATCATGTGGGGGGCGCCGCGGTGATGGACATACACCTTCAGATGCGGAAAATAACGCACCAGCGATCCTGTTGCGCCTGCGTGATCCAGGTGGATGTGCGACAGCACAACGCCGTGGAGATCGCCGAACGACAGACCAATCTGTTTCAGACCGGCTTCGAGATTGGGCAACACACTGGCAGGACCCGGATCGACGATGACCGGATCATCACCCAACATGACATACGTTCCAACCACCTGCGCACAACCCAGGTGCAGATCATCGATCAGTGCAATGGTTTCCGGCAAGCCATAACGGGGATCGGTCATACAATCACATCTCCCACTGGTTTCAGCGCGGCGTTCGATACCAGGCTTTTATGATAATGACAGCGGTTACGTCTGTCGAACGCCAATAGATGAACGTGAGTCTGTTGTGAAATTGGTCACGTATCGTTATCGAACCGACACGCATCATGGCGCAAATTTCTGCTATGCCCTGGCTGATAAACTTGCCAGCGTCGGCAAGAAATGCAATGAGGCAAACGTCGTATGGACACAAACACTCTGCGAGCATTTCAATCGCACCCTGAACTGCGCGCTCTGCTCGAAGAGCGCGCGCGCGCACTGGCGACACAGGACAGCGCCGACATCACCGCCAGCGGCGATCTGATGATTCGCTTCCGCCTCGGTGATGAACGCTATGCTCTGCCAGCGCGGAGCGCCCGCGAAATTCAGCCGCTCCGAGCGTACACGCCGCTCTTCGGCGTGCCAACATGTATTGCTGGTCTGGTCAACATGCACGGTCGATTGCTGACGTGCATTGATCTACGACCGCTGCTCGACCTTCCAGCCAGTCCCCCTGCCCCTGGATCGTTCTTGATCCTGCTTCAGGAGGGAGGGAATGAACTGGTGTTACTGGCAGACAGCATCCTGGGAATGACAACTCATGCGCTTGATCTGAGCCCATCGCCGGTCATGGCTTCAAACTCGGCCGTTTCCTGGATTCGCGGTGTGGACCGAGACCTGTCTCTCGTCATCGATCCAGCCTCGTTGCTCACTGATCCGCGTCTGATCGTGGAATATAGAGCCGTCGCCTGATCATCAGCGTCGATGCTCTGCCGCTTCCCCCGTTATGCCGCGCATAACGGGGCACAGGTCCATGAACTTTTGTGCTGAGCGAGGATGCCATGAAACTCTCGATCCGCCTCAAACTCCTCGGCGCCTCTGGTCTGACCCTGCTGCTTATGATTATGTTGGGCGTTATTGCGCTCTATCAGATGGAGCAGATGAACAGTCGCGCCCAGCATCTGAGCGATAATATCGTTCCGGCAACGCGCACATCCAGTGATATGCGCCGTATCGTCAACCGACACCGGAGCCTTGCGGCAGTGCGCATCGCCGATCCCCGTCCCGAACAGTTAACCCGCACCAACGTCGAACGCCGCGAACTCGAATCCGAGATGGACGTGCTGTTGCAGAAGTACGAAGTCTTTATCGTCACCGACATCGAACGTGATCTCTATACGCGCATTCGTGAGAACTGGATCGCCTATGTCGATGAGATCGGGAAAAGCGTCTTCAATGTCGATGATCTCCAATCGGCACTGACATCCTTCAACGGTCTCAAGCCGCTCTTTGATCAGTTGAACCAGGATACCACCGCGCTCGAACAGGAAAACAATCGTCAGGCGCTCGAGGCGACAGCGGCAGTTCAGGAAGCCTATCGCAATGCGCGCACAACGATCACCAGCCTGCTCGTGTTTACCCTGGCGATTTCAGGAGTCACCGGTTTTGCCCTGTCGACCGTGATTGCGCGCAGCCTCGGACGACTGACCGAGGCGACAAATGCCGTCGCCCAGGGCGATCTGTCACGCGATGTCGAGGTGACCTCGGGCGACGAGGTCGGGACACTTGCTGCCGCATACAACCAGATGGTCGCCAGTCTGCGCGCCAGCCGCGCCGCCGAGTCGGAAGCGCGCGAGGCTGAGGCGAGACTGCGTCAGGCGGAAATTGAAAGCCGTCGGGTGCTGGAAGAAACGGTCGCCGAGTATCTGGCGTTTACCCAACACATTGCCGATGGCGATCTCTCACAGCGCCTGGTGGTTCGTCAGAACGGAGCGCTTGGTCAACTGGGCGAAGGGTTGAATGCCATAGTCGCCAGTTTGCACGCCATGACGCACCAGATTCAACAGGCAAACGCCGCCATCGCATCGGCAGCCGCCGAGATTCTTGCCGCCACGACGCAGCAGGCGGCATCGGCGACCGAACAGTCTGCAGCCATTACTCAGACCTCAACCACCATCGAGGAAGTCAAGGCGATTGCGCTCCAGACCGCCCGTCAGGCGGCGCAGGTGGCGCAGGACAGTCAGACGGCGCTTCAGATGGCGCGTCAGGGCGCCAAAGCGGTGGAAGAGACGATCAACGGCATGGGACAGATCCGGGGACGAGTCGAAAGCATTGCGCAGACGATCCTCTCGCTTGCGGAACAGACGCAGGCGATTGGCGCCATTACCACCACTGTCGCCGAACTGGCGGACCAATCCAATCTGTTGGCGCTGAACGCCGCCATCGAAGCGGCGCGCGCCGGTGAGCAGGGCAAAAGTTTCGCCGTTGTCGCGCAACACGTGCGCGATCTGGCGGAGCGCTCGAAAGCGGCGACCGTCCAGGTGCGCGAGATTCTGAGCGAGATCCAGCGCGCAACCAACGCCGCCGTGATGGTGACCGAAGAAGGGACGAAGGGGGTTGAGCAGGGCGTGACCCTGGCAACTCGCGCCGGGCAGGTGATCCATCAGATGTCTGGCGAAGTGGAAAGCGGCGCGCAGGCGAATGTGCAGATGGCCGCCGCTGCGCAACAACAGACGGCGGGGATGGATCAGATTGCGCAGGCGATGACCGCGATCCAGCAGGCGACAACCCAGGCATTGGCGAGCACCCGACAGGCGGAGCGCGCAGCGCAGGACATGCATACGCTCGCGCAAGCGCTTCAGAAGACGATTGCGCGGTATCGGCTGTAGCAGGCAGGTGCGGTGATATGGAGACCGACGATGACATTATGGCGCAGGTGTTCGCCGCTTTTTGTGAAGAGCAGGCGGAACATCGCACCACAATCGCGTCGTTGCTGCTCGAACTGGAGCAGCATCCCGATCAATCCAACGCCCGTGAGATGATCGACCAACTCTTTCGCGCGGCGCACAGCCTGAAAGGCGGCGCGCGCGCCGCTGGATTGCCAGGCATCGAGCAGATCGCTCACGCGATTGAGGATATGTTTGCTGCGCTACGTCAACAGCGGGCGCCGGTCACGCCTGCCTTCTGCGATCCGATTTATGCGGCGCTGGAGATTATCGGGCAGCTGGTCGATCAGGCAATTGCCGGTCAACCATCTGATGACGCGCTTGTGGACGCGACAGTACGTCAGTTGCGCACTGCGCTGTCGCTCTCACCAACAGGCAGCGCGCGGCTGGAACAGGGCGCCCCCCACGCCGCATCGCCCTCGTCGCCCGGCATACCCGCGCCACTGGCAGCATCGCGGAGCGCGCCCGGCGATGGTGCGCTCCCGCCGGGCAGCGGAGAGGTAACGACAGTCCGGCTGTCTATTGATGTGCTCGACACGTTGCTCAACGATGTCGGCGAACTGATGACCGGAACCATGCGCATTCGTGATCGATTGCGTCAGGCGCAGGAGATCGCCAGTCGGTCGGCGCGCTGGAAGCGTCTCTGGCGTCAGGTTCGTCCGCTTGCCATGCGCGCTCAGGCGCGAAACAATGGATCGCGTCTGTCAGCGCCTCACGCCAGTTCGCTCCTCGATCCGCGCTCAATCGCTGCGGCATCTGACGAACGAGAAGCGCATGCGTTGACAGACGCGCTGATACAGGCAGCCGACCTGATCGACGACCTCGAGCAGCGCATGATGACCTTTGTGCGCGACCTGAATGACGATCAGGCAATGCTCAGCGCTGTGACCGATCGCCTGCATACCCGGGTCCGGCGCACCCGTATGCTGCCGCTGCACACCATCTTTCAGTCGTTGCGCCTGGTCGCGCGCGATGTCAGCCGGAGCGCCGGCAAACCTATCGATCTGCTGCTCGACGACGGCGATGCCGAAGCGGACCGGCAGGTGCTCGAGATGCTGCGTGATGTGTTGACCCATCTGCTGCGCAATGCCATCGATCACGGCATAGAGGACGTGGAAACGCGCCAGCGTCGCGGCAAACCGGAACGTGGACAGGTGCGTCTGACCGCAACCGTCGAGGGAGACTGGCTGACCGTCGAGGTGGCGGATGATGGCGCCGGACTGGACGATGCGGCAATTCGACGCCATGCATTGGAACTGGGGCTGCTCACTGCGACTGATCTGGAGCGCATGAGTCCAGCGGATATTCATCATCTCATTTTCCTTCCGGGCTTCTCGACGCGCGCCAATATCAGCCATCTCTCAGGGCGAGGCGTCGGACTGGATATTGCGCATTCGCACATCGAGCGCATGCAGGGACGTATTCAGGTGCAGAGCACGCCCGGCAAAGGATGCTGCTTTGTGCTGAATTTGCCGGTGTCACTGACCAGTTCGCACGGGTTGCTGATCCGGTTGGGCGGTCAGATCTGCGCCATACCGCTCGAATCAATCCAGCGCATCGTTTCGGTCACGCCCGGCGATGTGCGCATGCTGGAAGGGCGCACGGTGGTTCTGGTTGATGAACGCCCGGTGATGCTGCTGCACCTGGCAGACCTGCTCGGCGCGAGCAGCGGGACGGCGCTGTTCGCCGATGGCGTGATGCGGCGTCAGGCGCTGGTGCTGGGCAGCGGTGCGGAACGCCTGATAGCGTGTGTGGTAGACGCAGTGGCGGGTGAACAGGAGCTGGTTGTCCATCGTCTGCCGTTTCCGTTGAAGCGCGTGCAGTTTGTGGCGGCTGCGGCGATCCTCCCCGACGGGACCGTGGCGCCGATCCTGGACACCGTCGACATTGTGCGGGCTGCTTCGGGAGCGCAGCACGCGCTGATGCCGGCGCAGCCGAAGATCAACGTGCAGCAGCGCATACCACAGATCGTTGTGGTTGATGACTCCCTGACCACCCGCATGCTGGAAAAAAATATCCTCGAAGCGGCGGGGTATCAGGTGCATCTGGCAACCGACGGTGTGGAAGCGCTGGACCTGGTGCAGCGTCTGGCGGCAAATGGCGGGTGCGATCTGCTGGTCAGCGACGTCGATATGCCGCGACTGAACGGCTTCGAATTGACCGAGAAACTACGTGCGAGCGAACGCTTCAAGCATTTGCCTGTCGTGCTGGTCACATCACTCGATGCGCCGGAGCATCGTGAACGCGGGGTCGCCGTCGGCGCAGACGCCTACATCGTCAAGCGCGCCTTCGATCAGCAGATCCTGCTCGACACCATCACTCGTTTGATCTGAGGAGGTATAGGGTATGGCGCCGTATGTTTTGCTGGTGGAAGACAGTCGAACGCAGGCGTTGCGTTTCCGGCTCGAATTGCAACGCTGCGGCTTGTGCGTCGATGTCGCACACGATGGCGTTGAAGGTCTGGAACGCGCACACGCGCGTCTCCCGGATGCGATTGTCCTTGACGTGGAACTGCCCGGCATGGACGGATATACGCTCTGCCGGCACTTGAAACAGGAGCGCGATACCGCTGTCGTGCCGGTGATTATGCTGACGCATCGTGATGATGTCTGTAGCACGCAGACCGGTCTCGAGTCGGGCGCCGACGACTATATTCCCAAAGACGAATTTGCCGAACAGAATCTTCTTGAGTCGCTGCGCGCCCTTGGCGTGTTGCGACAAACGTGAGGGCAATATGATGTGTTCGAGGCTCTCTCAGGCACGGGATGTGCGTATTGCATCGGGATATGATGTTGTGCTCGTTCGCCAGAATGTGCGACAGATGGCGCGCCAGGCCGGTTTCTGCCTGACCTCGCAGGCTCGTATGACGGCAATTGTCAGCGAGGTTGCACGCGCAGCGCTCGAACGTCACTGGAACGCCAACTTTATGTTTCGCCTGATCTCGCGCGCTGGAAAAGATGAAATCGAGGTGATATGCCAGTCAGACAGTATGCAACGCGATAGCGAATATCTCACGCATCTCAAACGCGGAATACAGGATCTGGCTGGCAATGCCGTCCTGACCCTACAGCAGCAGGCAGGACAGTTAACCCTGCGTTTCCATATGTAGTTGATGACTATGAGTCACACACAATTCGCACCGCCCATCGCGCAGACGCTGGTGCTCTGTCGCATTGGCGCTCAGGATTATGCGCTGCCGCTTGAAGCCACGCTGCGCATTGTGCGTCTGCCCGCGCTCACGATCCTGCCCGACAGTAAACCGGAAGTGTGCGGGCTGCTCAATCTCAACGGACGCCACCTGCCAGTGATCGATGGACGGCGATTGGTTGGCGAAATACCGCACTATGATCTCACCCATCAGATCATCATCGTCAACGGCGGCGCAGACGCTGCTGACATTCCAGTGCTGGGGTTGCTGGTTGATGAAGTGTACGGTCTGGCGCACCTGTCGTCCGGCGGCATCCATGCGCTGGAGTCCTCCTACGCTGGCAGAGTCTTTTCTGGAGTCGCCTTCCTGGACCAACGCTCCTGTCCGGTCTTCGATGTTGCTGAATTGCGAAGGATGATGGCGTGAACCGTGTGGCGTCGCCGATCCGCGTGCTGGTGGTTGAAGACTCGCTCAGCCAGCGCGAGTTGATGATCAGGTTGCTTACCGCAAGCGGCGCATTCACTGTGGTTGGCGTTGCAGACAATGGACGGCAGGCAGTGCAAGAAACGCTGCGATTACGACCAGAGGTCATCGCAATGGACATCCATCTCCCTGTGATGGATGGCTACAAAGCGACGCACGAAATTATGCGCCGCTGCCCAACGCCCATTGTGCTGGTCAGCGCCAGCGCGAGCGAGGCAAAGTTGATCGATGCGCTGGCAGCCGGCGCCCTGACAGTCATCCGCAAACCCGGCGGGCATCATAGTGACCCCGCCGATAGTGAGACATTTCTCAAGACGTTGCAGATCATGGCAGGGGTGCGGGTGGTCACCCGTTTCGCGCCGCGTGTGCGACCGGCGTCAGGAGACACAAAGAAACCGGCGATGCCGGCGGCGGTTCCTGGAGGCGTGCAGGTGCTGGCGCTGGCGGCATCAACCGGCGGACCAGCAGCGGTTCAGACAGTCCTTAGCGGGCTGGGGGCGCAGTTTCCGCTGCCGGTGCTGCTGGTGCAGCATATTGCGCGCGATTTTACGCCTGCGTTGCAGGATTGGCTTCGGCGAACAACGCCGCTGCCGGTGCGGATTGCCGTTCACGGCGAGCGACTGGCGCCAGGACATGTATACCTCCCGCCGGACGGCTTCCATCTGCTGGCGGGAGGGCGCGGACTGATCGCTCTGCGTCTGGCGCGTCCTGACGACCGATACTGCCCCTCAGCCGATCTGCTGTTTCAGTCGGTGGCGCGGGTATACGGCGCGGGCGCAATGGGCGTCATTCTGACCGGCATGGGCGATGACGGCGCGCGCGGTCTACGAGAACTGCGTGACCGTGGCGCGGTAACGATCGCCCAGGATGAAGCAAGTTGCGTGGTTTATGGCATGCCGCGCAGCGCCGTTGAGACCGGCGCCGTTGCGCATGTTGCAGCGCTCGATCAGATTGCGCAGCACATCCTGGCGCTGGTGCCTGTATGAGTATGCCGTTCAGCGACGATCTCTTTCGACGCTTTCGTGATTTGCTGCTGGCACGCAGCGGGATCTACTTTCCCGACCACCGTCAGAGTGATCTCTACCACAGTCTGTCGATGATTCTGCCCGCTACCGGGTATGCCTCGCTCGAAACACTCTACGCCGCTGCCAGTAGCGATGAGCGGGTGTTGCACACTATCATTGAAGGCGTGACCGTTGGTGAAACCTATTTTTTTCGCAACGCGGCGCAGTTCGCCGCACTGCGCGACGGCCTTCTTCCCGACCTGATCACCCGACGCGCTGCGATCCGGTCGTTGCGTTTCTGGAGCGCCGGTTGCGCCACGGGCGAAGAACCGTACTCGCTGGCTATTCTGCTGCATGATGTTCTTCCTGACGCTGAGTCCTGGCAGATCACCATTCTGGCGACCGATATCAACACAAGGTTTTTGGAGCGGGCGCGCATAGGCGTGTATAACGCCTGGTCGTTCCGTGAAACGGATCCAGTGGTGCGTGATCGCTACTTCGAGCGGGTCGAGGGCGCACGCTGGCGGATCCGCCCTGATCTTCGCCGTCAGGTGCTGTTTGCCCGCTTGAACCTGGTCGAAGACGAATACCCTGCAGTGATGAATGGCACCACCATGCAGGATGTCATTCTCTGCCGGAATGTGCTGATCTATTTTGACGACGACACGATCCGTGCAGTGGTGCGCCGATTGTATCGCGCCCTTACCCCTGGCGGCTGGCTGATCGTCGGGCATGCCGAAGCGCGCTCCGACTTCTTTGCGAGCTTCGAAGTCGTCAATTTTCCGGGAACGGTGATCTACCGCAAGCCGTTGAACGCGCCGCTCTTTGAGGAGACGGTCGCGCTTCCGCAGGCGCTGGCGCGCCAGCCGGATCGCGGCGCGCCAGCCGTCAACGCTGTGATGGCGCCGAACGACGCTCCTCCGCTTTTGCCGCCCGCCCTTGCCACACCATCGTCAGCCTGCGCTCCTGACGCTACGGCAAGCGAGACGACTGCCAGCGACAACGCGCCAGACCTGTTGGCAGCAGCGCGTCGGGCTGCCGATCTTGGCGATCTGGAAACAGCGCTGCGCCTGTGTGCAACAATAACCAAACAGCAACCGCTGCATGCCGAGGCGCACCTGCTCATCGGGCAGATCCTGGAGCAACAGGGACACCTTGATCAGGCGCTCGTCGCTTATCGGCGCGCCCTTTACCTTAATCACGCACTCCACCTCGCGTCCCTGGCAATGGCTGGACTCCTGCACCGCACCGGTCATGTGGCTGACGCGCGCCGCGTGTACCATCGCTTGTGGCGCACCCTGGCGACGCTTCCGCCCAATGCGCCCGTTCCTTCGCTGGAAGGCGCGACGGCAGCGGAGCTTCAGGCGTTCATTCAGCGCCAGATGGACATCCTGAACCCCTGATGCAGGCGACGGTCGCCTTTGCGACAATGCAACTCAGGAACGTGCAAAACACGCCCTCACGGAAGTCTCATCGTCCCTCACGGATTCAACTCCACCATACGCGCCTGAACCAGATACACCACTCGTTCGCCGATATTGGTCGCGCGGTCGGCGACCCGCTCGAGATAGTGCGCTGCAAACAGCAACCCGGCAACCCACGGCGCGATCTCGCTGTCGATCATCTGGCCCGTAAGCGCTGATTCCACCTGTTCGTAGAGCGCATCGACCGCATTGTCGTCCTCGGCAAGCATTTCAGCGGCGGCGCTATCGCGGTCAATGAATGCATCGAGCGCTTTCTGGAGCATGGCGATCGCCATGTACGCCATTCGTTCCATTTCGTCAGAGAGGGCGGGTGGTGGCACAGGCATGTCACGCAGCGCCATCCGCGCAATACCCTTGGCATAATCCGCAATGCGCTCGAGTTCGCCGGCAATCTCGATAGCAACAATCAGCTGGCGCATATCGGATGCAACCGGTTGCTGCGTGGCGATCAGACGCAGCGCATGCACCTCGATGTCGCGTTCAGCCTGATTAATATTCCTGTCGTGCTCGATGACCTGCTTTGCACGGTCGATGTCACGCTCGCGCAAAGCCTGAAACGCCTGCTGGACCGCCTGGATGACCATCTCACCAAGGCGTTGCACTTCTCTTGTCAGGGTGGACAGATCGTGATCAAAATGGACTCGCGCTCGCATCGCTTCCCTCCTGAGCGCGAGGGGAAATGTGCCGCGCTGCACCCATCGCCGCCACTGGTCCCTCGCACAACATATCGTACACCTGCTGGGGTCATTTACCCGAAAAGACTCCGCTACATATTGGAAATATCTATCGACAGTGTGCGAGACGCAGGTTCTCGTGTACAATACACTCCGGTCGTAGACGAATGCGCCTTTTACCGCATTCGCTTGTGTGATACGAGGTTCCCATGCTTTCCTATCACATGCCGCTCCCTGGTCCCTGGGAGTTTCGTTTCGACGATCAATCCGACTGGCGCCTGATCGCGGTTCCTGGCTGCTGGGAAGATGCCGGGTTTCCGAAGGATCACACCGGTCCGGCGTGGTATCGCACCTCGTTCGTGATCCCGCAAGTGCTGGAAGGACGGCGACTCTTTCTGCGTTTTGGCGCAGTCAGTTATCACTGTGAAGCGTTTATCGCGCGCGATTCGGGTGATATGCGCAGCATCGGCACGCATACCGGCATGTGGGATGCGTTCGATCTCGCGATCGGCGATGCCGCAGCGCCGGGTGAGCATGTGACGCTGCTGGTGCGGGTCGAGAAACCGGCAAGCCTGACCGGCGGACCGGAGTCGGCATCGCTGCCGGGGCGCTTTCCGCTACGCGAAACGCTCGCCGGGTTTCTTCCGTATGTCTGGGGGCATAGCCACGGCGGGATCTGGCAGGATGTCACATTGATCGCCAGTGGCGCCACACGGTTTCTCGATGCCTGGGTGCATGGCACGCCCGATGGCTACGTCTTCGTCGAGGCGGACCTCGATGGTCCGGCGCGCGTGACGCTGGAACTCTACCGCCCAGATGGCAGTTTTATCCTCTCGGCAGAAGAAGATGCCGTGCGCGTGGAAACAACGGGCGGCATTCGCTACCGGCTATATATGGATGGTCCAACCACCGACCCGCGCCCCTGGTCGCCGAACGATCCGGCGCTCTACCGCGCTGTGCTGCGCGCCGGTTACGATGATCGAGTCGAACTGCACTTCGGGTTGCGCTCACTCGAAGCGGAAGGCACGACACTGCGGCTTAACAACGCACCGATCTACCCGCGCATGATCCTGTCGTGGGGATGGCGCTGGGAGACCTTCACCCCCAACCCGGGACCGGAGCGGGTGCGCGCCGATTTCGAGCGCCTGAAACGCCTGGGATACAACGGCATCAAGTGTTGCCTGTGGTTCCCGCCGCAGTACTACTTCGACCTGGCAGACGAGATGGGCATGCTGGAGTGGATCGAGTTGCCGATGTGGTTGCCCCGCGTTACTGACCATTTTCGCCGCCAGACGCTGGTCGAATATGAGCGCCTGGTTCGTCAGGCGCGGCGGCATCCGTCGGTGATTATCTATAGCCTGGGGTGCGAACTGGGACAGGACGTCGGCGCTGATATCCTTGGCTCGCTGTACGCTATGACGCGCAGCATGTGCGGTGATGCGCTCGTGCGCGACAACAGCGGCTCCGGTGAAGCCTACGGCGGCCTGCTCAACGAGTTCGCCCAATACTACGACTACCACTTCTACGCCGACCTGCACTTCTTCCGCGGTCTCCTCGACGCCTTTTCACCGCGCTGGCGCCCGACGCAACCCTGGTTGTTCGGCGAATACTGCGATTACGATACATTCCGTGATCTACGGCGCTATCGCCACGCCGACGGTTCGCGCCCCTGGTGGTTGAGCGCCGATCCCGCCGTCAATCCCACCGGCGCGCGCTGGACGAACGAAGCGCCCTTTCTCGAGGAGCGGCTGCGCGCACAGGGGTTGTGGGAACGCAGCGCCGAACTCGAAGCGTTCTCGTATGCGCATGGTTTGCTCCACCGCAAATGGACCATCGAGACAACCCGCACGTACCGCGAGGTTTCGGGCTACGTTATCACCGGCGAGGCGGACACACCGATCACCAGCGCGGGTATGTGGGATGCGACCGGTGCACTCAAGTACGACCCCGCCGAGTTCCGGCGTTTCAACAACGATCTGGTCGTGCTCATCGGATGGGACCGGCGGCGCGATTGGGTGCGCGGCGGCGATCGCGCGGCGTTCTGGGATGTCTGGAGTTATAGCGCCGGGACGCTCGTCCGACCACATATCATCGTATCGCACTACGGGTTGCAGAATGGACCGGCGCGCGCTGCCTGGAGCATCGCCTTCGACGACGAAGCGCCATTTGCGTCTGGTGAAATCGTGACCAACCGCGATGTTATGCCTGGCGAGGTGCGCGAAATCGGCGTGGCGGAATTCACCGCGCCCGATGTCAGCGCGCCGCTGCGCGCAACGCTGCGAGTGACACTCAATGTGGGGACGCAGAAGACGGAAAATGCCTGGTTCCTCTGGTTCTTCCCGGCAGACCCATGGGCAACCATACGCAACGTGGCGATCTACGATCCACTGGGGCGATTGCACGATCTCACCCGACTGGCGCCGCGGGCAGTCGAGGTAACGCACGCCGATCTGCGAGGCGAAGCAGGAGCGCAGGTCGATCTGCACGCAACGCCATTCGTTGTGGTCGCCAGCGCCTGGACACGCGCGTTGTCGATGTACACCCGCGGAGGCGGGCGCGTTGTGTTGCTCCAGGACGGCGACGGACCACCGGGACCGGTCGCAACAGTGGCCCTGCCGTTCTGGCGCGAGGCGCTGCGGGTCTGTGAGCCGCATCCGGCGTGGGGCGACTTTCCGCACGACGGATGGGCAGGTCTCCAATTCTTCGGTTGCGCCGCCGACTGCGCGCTCGACACGCAGCCGCTTGGCGCCCTGGCGCGCCCCTTGCTGCGCCGCATCGACACCCGAACGGCGCATGTGCACGACTATGCTGCTGAGTTGGCGTGGAGCGAAGGACGATTGATCGTCAGCACCCTGCGGATCTACGGCGGCGCTGGTGAGCAACCTTCTGGGATCGGGCGCAATACCGCTGCGGCGTATTTGCTGCTGTGCTGGGTGAAGTATTTGGGGGGGGAGAGGGGAGCGGCGAGCGGCGAGCGGGTTGCAGGTTGAAGGTGGTAATTTGATAAGACCACCGGGCATCTTCCCGATCTCATCGCATTCTTTGTCATGGTATTCCCATTGTTCGTCCGTGAGTAGATCGGCACGGTACGCAATATCAAGTTGTGTTCGCAGTTCGGCGAGTGAACCCTTAGCAATACAGAAGTACCATACCGCTTCGCGGTTGGTCTGGCTCTGGCGTTCATCGCCTTCAGCGATATTGCCTGGAACACGAACAGCAGAGCACAGTGCTCACTGCCATTTTCTCTATAAACCGCATGACCTGACAAACGGACCCGGTGAGCCGCAAGGTCCGTTTGTCCTTTATATGTCATCTAACGCGGTGATGAGACGCACACCCGCAAGCGTCATGAAGCCGCAAGGTCCGTTTGTCCTTTACATGTCATCTCACCCTTCTGTCACCTCTTACCCCACCCCTCCTGCCGCTTGCCGCGCGCCTCACGCCTTTTGTATGCTATAATGCCTCATTGAAGGAAACGAGCGCAACACAAGGGACGAGATCGATGCGGTGCCCCTTCTGCCAGCACCCCGACAGCGACGTCATCGATACGCGCAAACTCCACAATGGTGAAACGATCCGTCGGCGGCGCAAATGTGCGGCGTGCGGACGGCGTTTTACCACCTACGAGCGTGTCGAGACTGTCAGCATCACCGTCGTCAAGAAGAATGGCGAGCGGGAGCCGTATGATCGGGAGAAATTGATGCGTGGCGTTCGCACTGCATGCTATCGCCGTCCTGTCCCGGCACAGGCGCTTGAGTCCCTGACGAACGATATCGAAGCGGAATTAATGGCGCTCGACGAGCCAGAAGTCCCATCGTCGCTCATCGGCGATATGGTCATGCGACGGCTGCGCACCATCGATGATGTTGCCTACATTCGATTCGCCTCGGTTTATCGGTCATTTGCCGACATTGGCAAGCTACGCGAGGCGGTCGACGAACTGCTGGAGCAGGGGCGCTGAAAGAGAAAAAATAGATGAGCATTGACGTGTCCGATCAACCACAGACGACACCGCAAGAAGAGCGCCGACCCAATCCGGTGGCGCGCTTTTTTGCAGAGATAAGCGCAGGATTGCGTGAGATTCGCTGGATCATCGTCCTGCTGTACGCCATCGCTGGCGGTCTGTTAATGCCGCTGTCGCTGACGGCAGGCGGCATTGCCGGATTTCTGGCAGGCATTGTGCCGGTCGGCGTCGGATTGCTGCTGGCGCGCAATGTTCCCAGTCACTATGCATTGCACGGATTTCTGACCGGGACGCTGGCATCGATCGTTGCCGCCGGTATGCTGTGGTACTTTATCTTCCAGACGCAGTTTGGCGTGAGCGGCGCGGGAATGGTCGAACCCGGCACGCCGCCATGGGATGCCTGGCTGGTGCTCAGCGGCTTCTTCGGCTTTTCGTTGATCGTCTTCTGCACCTTTGGCGCCAGCACCGCCGGGCGCATAGAAGAGCGCAATCGCGCATTACGTGAAGAGATCAGGCAGCGTGGCGGCGCCCTCGAGCGACCCGGCGCCATCCGTGAGCCGGACGACATTCGTGGCTTGTCATTGCCGCAACTCGGCCACTACGTTAACACCCTGTTCAAAAAGCAAGGGTTTACCTTCAAAGATTACCGTTTCCTGCACAAGGACAAATACCTGGATATCTGGCTCGAATACAAGGACGAACCGTGGCATTTGCGCCTGTCGGTCGCCGACAAGGTCGCCCCTGGCGTGGTTGAAAGCCTGCTTCAGGAGATGAAGCGCGAGGGATGCACCAAGGGAGTTGTCATTACCTCGACGGAGTTTACCCCCGCCGCGATCAAGGCGGCGAAAGACCGGCCCGTGGCGCTGATCGACGGTGCAACGCTGTATCAGATAGCCGAGAAGTGACAGGCTGACGGAGCATGGCGATGCAGATCTCGCTCAAGGGCAAAATTGCCATCGTCACCGGCGGATCGCGTGGGATTGGACGGGCGATTGCGACGACGCTGGCTGCCGCTGGCGCGACAGTTGTGGTCAACTATCAGCGGAATGCCGCCGCAGCGGAAGAAACGGTTGCTGCGATCACCGCCGCCGATGGCGCAGCAATCAGCCTGCAGGCGGATGTAAGCGTGGCAGAGGATGTCGAGCGCCTGTTCAAAACCGTGATCGAACGGTATGGCACGGTCGATATCCTGGTCAACAATGCCGGCATTACCCGTGATACGCTGCTGCTGCGCATGAAAGAAGACGATTTCGACGCCGTCATCGACACGAACCTGCGCGGGGTCTACCTGTGCACCAGAGCAGCGCTGCGACCGATGACGAAGGCGCGCAGTGGACGCATTATCAACATCACGTCGGTGGTGGGACTGATCGGCAATGCGGGGCAGAGCAACTATGCCGCTGCAAAAGCCGGGATTATCGGCTTTACCCGCGCCGTTGCCCGTGAGATGGCATCGCGCAACATTACGGTCAATGCCGTGGCGCCGGGCTATATTGAGACTGAGTTGACCGCCGGGCTTGGCGATCAGGTGCGTGCCGCCATTCTCGAAGCCATTCCCCTCGGGCGCCTCGGCACACCGCAGGATGTCGCCAGCCTGGTCTGTTTCCTGGCATCCGATGCGGCCGCGTATATCACAGGGCAGACCCTGACCGTCGATGGCGGCATGGTTATGAGCTAGCGCCTTGACGCTGAACGTGAAAAACAGTAGAATACCGCGTCGAAGCGCGAGCGTCTGGAGGGAAACGCATTGTGTGGCAACCGTTGGGGCACGTAACGGTCGCTGCGCCTGTTCTGCTTGCACTGGTGCGCGCTGCTCTCCGCGAAACACCCGGCGTTGTTCGCCTGGCAGATGTCCCGTCCGTTCCGGGAGAAACGCCGGTATTCGCCGGTCCTGGAGCAGCAGTTGCGTTCGGCGCAACAGGTGTGCATGTCACCTGCGCTATCGTCGCGGCGCAGGGGGTGCGCCTGGCGCAGGTTGCAGCAACGGCTCAGGCAGCGGTCGCAACCGCGTTGCGTGAACTTGCTGGTGTGGACGTTGCCGCAGTCGACGTCTCAATTGCAGATGTGGCTGCGAGAGAAAAGACGCGCGACCATGGCTAGTCTGCGGCACCGAGTGCGCACCATCGCGCTGCAAATCTTGTTTGAACTCGATGCGACTGACCACCCGCCGGATCAGGTGGTGGCGCGGCGCCTCGAGGAAGAACGCCTGCCGCCAGAAGGCGAGCGCTTTCTGCGGCGGCTGGTCTTCGGCGCATGGGAGCATGCGTCGTATCTCGACCGGATCATCGAGGAGGCTGCGCCGAACTGGCCTGTCAGTCAGATGCCGGGAGTGGACAAGGCTATTCTGCGGATCGCCCTCTTCGAGGCGCTGATCGACGAAGAGGAAAAGACGCCGCTGAAGGCGATCATCAATGAAGCGGTTGAGCTTGCCAAGCAGTATGGCAGCGATAACTCGAGCCGCTTCGTCAATGGCGTTCTCGGCACGGTCGTCAGTCGCTACCGCGAGCGGCGCAAAGGGTAGCTCGCGTTCATCAAGCGTTCGTTCATCAAGGCTTTTGAAAGGAGTACGTGCATGCCCTCGCCCGAAATGGAGGCTCGGCTCAAACAGATCGTTGCAGAGCAACTCGGAGTCGACGAAAGCAAGATCGTGCCAACCGCACGGTTCACCGAAGACCTCAATGCCGACTCGCTCGATCTGGTCGAAATGATCATGGAACTCGAGGAGGCGTTTGGCGTCGAGATTCCCGACGAGGATGCCGAGAAGATCATTACGGTGCAGGACGCGCTGAACTATATCGAGCAAAAGTTGCAGGCGGCCTGAGCAATGATAGCTGTGCGTCGCGCCACAGCGGGCCGCCCTTCGTCCAGCCAATGATCTGGTCTGGCAGCCGGTGGTCTGCTGTGGCGCGCTTGTGTGTCTGAGACGGCGGAAAAGGCGGGAAATCAGGCAATGGAACTGTTAGGAGTCGGTCCGGGCGAAATCCTGCTGATCCTGGTGATCATGCTGCTGATCTTCGGTCCAGAGCGTCTGCCCGAATTCGCGCGCCAGGCGGGGCGCTTCGTCGTGCGGGTGCGCGACTGGATTCAGCGCTCACCCGATGCTGCGATGGTGCTGCGCGCACGCGCGGAACTCGAGAGTGAATTGCAGGCGATTCGCGCCGAACTGACGCGCGAGGTCGAAAGCGTGCGCCAGGATCTGCAGAATGTGCGGTCCGACCTGGCGGACGCCGGAAAATTGATCGAGCAGTCGGCACAGGAGGCTGCCAGCGCCTCGACCATCGAACTGCCTGATGTGACGGGCGAAGAAACGCCCTCAATTCATCCGCCTGCGTCTGCAACGGCTGATCAGCCGCCCGTGCCTGCGCTTCAAAGCGCCGACGGCGCTTCCGTGACCGCCGTTCAGGGTTCAGACAGTCTTGCCGCCCCAGCGGATGGCGTGGCGGCGCCGGTCGTTCGGGCGGCCGATAGCGCCGCGATGCCGGAGTTCGAGGTCGATCCGGGACCGATCGGCGCGCGCCGCGCGCGGATTGCCGAGGTCTCGGCAGCGCGAACGTCGGCGGCGCCTTCTCCAACACCGACCATCGCCGGCGGCGAAACGGTCGCGCGCGGCGCGCGCAGCGAACCTGCGTCGTCGCCAGCGCGCGTCGTAACCGACGACTCGCCGTTTGCTGCCGATATGGCGCGGATCGACGCTCTCAGCCGCCAGGTGTCGTCTATCGCTGAAGAACTCGCCCGCCTGCGCGTGACTCTGCTGCACCGCATGGCGGAAGAACAACGGCGTCAGAACTACGTCGATCCTGTATCGGTCGAAGCGCCAGCATCGCTCAACGGGGTCGATAACGCCGGGTTGCTGTCTCCTGGCGCGGCGACGCCTGCTGGCGAAATTGCGCCTGCCGATGATACCCGGGCGACGTTGCAGCGTGTCGAGTCGTCATCCTGAGAGTGTGCACCGATGGAGTTTACATCGACACAACTGATCATTGTCATCAGTGTCCTCACCGCCCTTATCCTGCTGCCTCTGGTCGTCATTCTGCTGGTGCGCCTCTTCATCAAAGACGAAGCGCCCACCGAAGGAGAGGGTGAAGAGGTTGTGTCGAACCTGACCGAGTTCAACGGTATCGGCGATGTCTGGCGCGCTTTTGTGCCACATCTGGTCGAACTGCGCGATCGCATGGTCAAGGCGTTGATCGCAGTCGCCATTGGCACCATGATCGGGTTCTGGCTCGTCAATAGTCCGATGCTGCTGGGCGACCCCTTGCCCGTTTTTCTGGTGCGCCATCTGGCGCCGCCTGGAACGCAGTTGCAGGGCATCGATACCGGCGAGGTGTTCTTCGCCTATATGCGCATGGCGCTGGTGGTCGGCATCACGCTGGCGATGCCGTTTGTCCTGTATCAGATTGTGGCGTTTTTCCTGCCAGGGTTGCTGCCGCACGAAAAGCGCGTTCTGTTCATTGCGCTGCCGTTCGTCACCGAGTTGTTCATCGCCGGTGTGGCGTTCGGGTGGTTTTTTACCGTGCCTGCTGCGCTCGGCTTCCTGTTGGGGTTCGGCGTCGATGGAACGACAATCATCACACAGCCGCGCGTTGATAGTTTTATCGGTACGGTTGCGACCCTGCTGCTCTGGAATGGCCTGATCTTTCAGTTGCCCGCGATCGTGTATGTCCTGGCGCGGCTTGGTGTCGTCACGGCGGCGCGCCTGGCGGCGACGCGCCGGTATGCGCTCGTGATCATCTTCATTATCGCTGCGTTCATTACACCTACTGGCGACCCCTACAATCTGTTGTTGCTCGCGCTGCCGATGTATCTGCTGTACGAATTGGGCATCATTCTGGCGCGTTTCGTTCCCAAACGCCGTACCGGCGAGGAACAGGCGACGGCGGCATCGACAGGGTAGGCTGAGCGCAGGTGACGGTCACCCATGGCGGGTGAGGCATGCATGGGTAGAGGCCGAGCTCGCGGGCGGTTCCCGGGGTGCGGCGCCCGCCGCGCAGGTGACCCTCACCCGGGGAG
>ERZ1685331.16-NODE-16-length-67145-cov-20.887554_pt1 | contig 67145 bp, 56 predicted proteins | sample MGYA00580194_ERZ1685331 | MGnify/ENA primary metagenome ERZ1685331 (study PRJEB41501, sample SAMN08275520) | hot springs metagenome | biome: alkaline hot spring; material: microbial mat | place: Russia: Ush-Beldyr | collected 2015-07 | depth 0.5 m m ...
AGGGTCGCGGGTACCGGTCGGAGCACGCCGATGGCGTGCCCCCGCACTGCCCCCCTGCGGGAGGGTCGCGGGTACCGGTCGGGGCACGCCGATGGCGTGCCCCCGCACTGCCCCCCCCTGCGGAGAGTGGGGAGCAGGGTAGAGAGAGGAACATGACAAGGTAGCGATGCGACTGCTGAGTGTGATCACGCGCGCGCAAACGGGTTCAGGGACGCCGGCGCTGCTCGCGGTCCCCAAGTCCTCCGCGCCGGGCGTGGCGAGGCGTGCGTGAGCACCAGAAATGGGTCTCGGCTGGCTGCCCCCCCGCCCCCTATACCGGCTCGGAGTAAGGACCAGGCAGTGGCAAGGGGGAATCAGGGGCATCCGGCGGCGCCCTGCCCCTTCATGCTCTTGGTGAGCGGTTTCGCGCTCGTGACAGGGCAAGATCGGGGGCATTCCAGCGGTACACTGCACTCCATCGCCCCACGTTCTTCCTGCATGTCTGCGTGGCAGCACGCCAGATTCGTCAACTCTTCAGCCATTCTCTCCCTTCCCCGTTCAGGTATCAGAGCCAGGAATTGCACAGACCGCATCTATGCAGACTGACGCCTGCTACCCGCCCGCGAGTGCGCCGCAAGTCGTGGACGTGGATACGCCTGCAACCTTCAACCTGCTTCATCGCCATGCTATAATGTCTCTCCAGTTGGCACACCGGCAGGCAGGGGCACGCTATGGACCAGATCTATGTGGCAATCGATGTCGAAACCACCGGTCTCGAGGCGGGGGTCGATGAGATCATCGAGATTGCGGCGGTTAAGTTCCGCGCTGATGAGGTGATCGAGACGTTCGACACCCTTGTGCAGCCGCGCCATTCGCTGCCGCTCAACTCCAGCCGGTTGACGGGCATTACCGCTGAGATGCTTGCTGGTGCGCCACGCTTTGCGGAAGTGGCGCCGCGCTTCGCCGCGTTCCTCAAAAATTATCCCCTCGTCGGGCATAATGTTCGGTTCGACATCAACATGCTCCAGGCGCAGGGCATGCGCCTGCCGCAACCAGCCTTCGATACGTTCGAACTGGCGACGCTCCTGATGCCGCGCACACCCGCCTATCGCCTCAGCACACTTGCGGAAACCCTCGGCATTGCCCACGATGAAGCGCATCGCGCGCTCAGCGACGCCGATGTGACCCGACAGGTTTTCCGGCGCCTGCTGCAACGCGTTGCAGCCCTCACCCTGAATGACCTGAATGAGATTGTGCGCCTGACCGGGCGGATCGACTGGACCCTGAGACCGCTCTTCGAGGAGGCGCAGCGCGCGAAAGCCCTGCGCGTCTTTGTGGACGAAACGCCGATCAGCGCCGCCTCGCGCGAATCCGAAGAGAAGCCGACGCCGCTCAAGCCGACGGGGAACGATCGACCAATCGATCTGGCGGAAATCCGGCGGTTCTTCAGCCCCAATGGGGCGCTTGGCTGCGCGTTCGAGGGGTATGAACAGCGCGATCAGCAGGTGCGCATGTCGGAAGCGGTCACCGATGCGCTCAATCAGGGTGGGGCGCTGATCGCCGAAGCCGGCACCGGCACCGGCAAAGGTCTGGCGTACCTGGTTCCGGCGGCAATCCACGCCGCGCGGCGCGGCGAGCGCGTCGTCATTTCGACCAATACGATCAATCTCCAGGATCAACTCTTCTTCAAGGATATTCCAGCGCTTCAAAAGGTTATGTCAAATGGAGCGGCCGACAAACCGCCGTTTACGGCGGCGCTGCTCAAGGGGCGCAGCAATTATCTGTGCCTTAAACGGTACCACGACCTGCGGCGCGATCAGCGGCTGATGTCGGACGATGTGCGCGCGCTGCTCAAGGTGCAGTTGTGGCTGCCCGTAACCGAGAGCGGCGACCGCGCGGAATTGCCGCTGCAGGAAGGCGAGAACGCAACGTGGAACAAACTGAGCGCCGCCTGGGATCAGTGCACCGGTCCGCGTTGCAGCGAATTCCACCGTTGCTTCTTCTTCAAGGCGCGCCGGCAGGCGGAAGCGGCGCACCTGGTGATCGTCAATCATGCGCTGTTGATGGCGGACCTGGCGGTCGAGAATGATGTCATCCCGCCCTACGATTATCTGATTATCGACGAGGCGCACAACCTGGAGGAGGTCGCCACCGATCAGTTGAGTTTCAATGTCGATCGGGAAGGGCTGCTGGCGTTTCTCGACGATATTTTTGTCGAAGATCAGACGCAGATTGTCGGCGGGTTGCTCAGCGAACTCCCCAACCATTTCCGCGAAAGCATGGCAACCCGGATCGACATTGACCGCGCCGACACCATTGCGGCTGCCCTGCGTCCGGCAGTGGCGCGGGCGCGCGATGCGGTCTACGGGTGCTTCAATACATTGATCGCCTTCGTCCGGCGTGATGCCGAACTGACTGCCGCCGACACGCGCCTGCGCATCACCAATGCGCTGCGGCGCAAACCAGCCTGGACAGAGGTCGAACGCGCCTGGGAAACGCTCAGCAGTGCGCTGACCGCCGTCGGTGAGGGACTGGGGCAACTGGAAACGCTCCTGGTCGATCTGAAAGACGCCGAACTGCTGGAGTACGATGCGCTGCTGCTGAAGGTGCAGGCGCTCAAGCGGTATGCGACCGAGGTACGCATCAATATCGGGCATATTCTGACCGGCGGAGCGGAAGAAAAAGTCACCTGGCTGACCCACGACCGTCTGCGCGACACGCTGACCCTCTCCGCCGCGCCGCTCTCCGTCGCCGAGATTTTGCGCACCAACCTGTTCGAGCGCAAAAGCGCAACGGTATTGACCTCGGCGACACTGTCGGTCGGCGGCGATTTCCGCTTCGTCCGTGAACGGATTGGTCTCGACGAAGCCGAAGAACTGGCGCTCGACTCGCCGTTCGATTATACCCGTCAGGCGCTGCTCTACATTCCCAACGATATTCCAGAGCCGTCGCATCCGGGGTATCAGCGCGTGATGGAGCAGGCGATCATCGATCTGGCGCGCGCGACGAACGGGCGTATGCTGGTGCTGTTTACTGCCGTCAATGCGCTGCGGCAGACGTATCGCGCCATCCAGGAACCGCTCGAAGACGCGGGCATTGCGGTGCTCGGTCAGGGGATCGACGGTTCGCGCCGCAGTCTGCTCGAACGCTTCAAGGAGTTCCCCGGCACGGTGCTGCTCGGCACCTCGAGTTTCTGGGAGGGGGTCGATGTGGTTGGCGATGCGCTCTCGGTGCTGGTGATCGCCAAACTCCCCTTCAGTGTGCCGACCGACCCGATCTTTGCCGCACGATCCGAGCAGTTCGACGATGCGTTCAATCAGTATGCCGTCCCGCAGTCGATCCTGCGCTTCAAGCAGGGGTTCGGGCGCCTGATCCGCTCGAAGGACGACCGCGGCGTTGTGGCGGTGCTCGACCGCCGCCTGCTGACGAAAAAATACGGTCAGACCTTCCTTGACTCATTACCGCACACCACAGTGCGGAGCGGACCGCTACAGCGCCTCCCCGACCTGGCGCGGCGTTTCCTGGCAGCGGGCAATGGCGCGACCAACGGCGCCTCCGGCGAGGCGCCGGCGCCTGCGAAGGCGAAACACCAACGCTAGAGAGTTTCTCGTCGGAAACCGGCGCAATGTTCCGTCACAAACATTCCAACCGGCGCATCCAGGCGTCGAAATGCGGGCATTTTTTGCGATCTGTCGTCTTCTAACCAGTGCTCGATCTCTGTCTCTTCCAGACGGCGAATGACAGATCCGCCTTCGATGCGATCAACAACCAGGATTTCCGGTGCAGTAAACTGAAATTAAGGGTGACCGATTGCGTCGATAGAATCGATTGAACCTGATGGGAGACGCTGTGGATCATTTCGGACAGCAATTTGGTAGCATAGGATGCAAACCCAGCTCAGGTTCATCAAGAACAATCGTTGCGGGCATGTTTTTATGGGGTTGCAGAAAGAGCGTCGCCAGACAGATGAAGCGCAGTTTTCCATCAGAAAACGCACCCGGACCAGAGATCGCATCCGAATCATGCCTCTGGAATGATTTGCAGCCCTTAAGTATGACTCTTTCCAGCATCTGCGGAGACGTAGCAAACCCTCTCCTCGATTATTCTTCCTCTTAGAGTACCACGGTTTGGGTTTGCCCGCCCATCACGCTCGCGCGGCGGCGCCGATCGTCTCGGCGACGGCGCGTTCAATCCGCGCATCGTCGCCGGAGGTTTCGAGCGGGTCTTTGCGCAACCGATGACGCAACGACAGCGTTGCCACTCGCGCGATGTCCGACGGCTGCGCGCTCTCGCGCCCCTCGAACGCGGCAAGCGCGACGGCTGCGCGCGCCAGCGTCAGTTCGCCGCGATGACCGTCGATGCTCAGCGCCACACACAGACGCGCTGCTGCATACAACGCCTCGTCGGTCAACTCAACCGAGGGAAGGCGTTTCTGCGCCATACGGATGCGCCGCTGCAACCGTTGCTGCTCCCGCTCCCACTGCTGCGCAAATGCAATTGGGTCAGCGTCAAACACCCGCCGACGTTTGACAATCTCGACCCGCTCAGCCACATCGTCGATGGTGGTGATGCGTGCATGCAGCCCGAACCGGTCGAGCAACTGCGGGCGCAGGTCTCCCTCTTCGGGGTTGCCGCTGCCAACGAGCACAAACCGCGCCGGATGGCGCACCGAGATGCCCTCACGCTCGACGACGTTGACGCCGCTCTGCGCTACGTCGAGCAGCAGATCGACCAGGTGATCTTCGAGCAGGTTTACTTCGTCGATGTAGAGAAAGCCGCGATTGGCGCGCGCCAGCAACCCCGGTGCAAATGCCTGCACCCCCTCGATTAATGCCCGCTCGATGTCAAGCGCGCCAACCACCCGATCTTCGGTGGCGCCGAGCGGCAGATCGACCACCGGCACCGGGCGGAGGATCGAAGGCAGACGCTTCACGCCGGTGCGCCGTTTCTCCTGACCGTTTTTTGGTGTGTGCCGGTCAGGTGCGGAGCAGTGCGGGCAGATCGGCGACGGCGCGGCCGGGTCGCATCCGTAGGGGCACCCGGCGACGGCGCGCTGCGGCGGCAGCAATGCCGCCAGCGCCCGCACTGCTGTGCTCTTCGCCGTTCCGCGATGCCCCATAACCATCACGCCGCCGATCGTCGGATCGATCACGCACAGGAGCAGCGCGAGTTTCAGTTCCGCCTGACCAACGATCGCGGTAAACGGATAGACCGGCAGCGTGGTGAAGCCGCTGTCGGTCGTTTTGCCATTGTGCGTTTCAGCAGAGGTTGTGGCCATACTACCTCGACATCAGGCGTCGCCAGCGACCGCGACCAGTTCGGTCAACGACGGCTGGCGGCTGCGGAAGGCGGTCACGTCGATACGCTGTAATAATACCAGAGAAACGCCCAGCAGCAACGCCTCGATCAGGAACACGCTCACATAACCGCTGACCGCGCTTCCGCTCATATGCGCAATTACGTCACGCATCACGCCGCCAAGCAACGTGCCAACCCCGCGCGCCATGGCATCCGCCACGCCCCACGCGCCGATGAACAACCCGACCTGTTCAGCCGTCGTCATATCGAGCATCAGCGCCAGGTTGGTCGTCGTGGCGATGCCGGTGCCAAAGCCCAGCAGCACAATGCCAGGGAAGAACATGGCTTCGATTGCGGTCATGCCGCTCAACGCAATCAGCAGGAAGCCGGTCGCTGCAATCGAGCCGCCGATCATCGCGCCGCGCTTCTTGCTGATCCAGCGGCTGAGCACCGCGCCATACAGCAGCAGCGCCGAGAGCGTTGCGCCGCCCCACATCGCGGTCAGTTGCGTCGTTTCCTTGACGCTCATCCCGAACACCTGCGCGCCGAACGGCTCCAGCAGCACGTCCTGTCCCAGAATCGCCGCCAGGAGCATAATCAGGTAGACGAAAAAGATGCGCGCCTGCGGGTTGCTGAGCACGGCGCGGATGGCTGCCATCTGCCCGGCGCGGCTCTGCTGCGTCGTGATGGTTGCGCGCCGCGACTCAAGACCGACCAACCCCACAAGCGCCAGGACCAGCGCCACACTACCGGTCTCCAGGAAGACGGTGAAGAGACGTTCCTCACTGTACGGCTCCAGCGCGCGCCCGACGACAATCGCCGTCACAATGACGCTGGTGATCATCATGAACCACATGATCGCAACCGTGCGCGAACGCTGCTGCTCGGTGGACATGTCGCTGGCAAGCGACAGGTATGCGACAACCGCCAGGTTGTACCCAACGCCCCACATGCCGAACAGAAGCAGCGCCAGCGGCACGCCGACCAGCGGATCACGCGCCAGCGCCAGGGCTGCGTGCGGCGCCAGCATCGCGCCGGTGAGCGCAAGCAACGTCCCCAGCGCGATGTACGGCGTGCGCCGGTACCCGAAGATCGGGTGGGTGTCGGAGTACTGCCCGATCCAGACCTGCGCGGGCGAGAGGATGTATGGCAGCACCACCAGTACGGCGACAACGCTCGCCAGAATGCCGAGATCGTGGATCATGATGCGATTCAGCACGCTGTTGATCAGCACGAAGGTCATGGCGATCGCCACGTGCAGCAATCCCAGACGAATGTTCTTGATCAGCGTCATCGTGCGCTCCTTTCCTGACTGTCGAGCGTTCAACGCTCAACGGCAATCCCTTCCAGTCGATCCTCAAGGTCCGCATAAATGGCTTGCAACGCCGCGAGAGTGGCGTCGTCCGCCTCCCAGAACCCGCGGCTGTGCGCTTCGAGCAGCCTGCCAGCGATAGCGGTGGCGGCGTGTGGATTGAGGCGCGCCAGTCGCTCGCGCATGTCCTCGTCGAGCATGAAGGTTTCGGCAACCCCTTGATATACCCAACCCTCGACGGCGTCCGCCGTGGCGCTCCAACCGTAGGTGTTGCTGACGCGCGCTTCGATCTCGTGGACCCCCTGGTAGCCATGTGCCAGCATTGCCTCGAACCACTTGGGATTCAGCAACTTCGCGCGGGTCTCGATGCGCACCTGCTGCTCCAGGGTGCTGATGCGCTCACCGGTGGTCGCCAGCGCCTCGGCGACGAACACGCGCGGCCGGCTGCCGCGCAACTTCTCAACACTCTTCGTCACACCGCCAAGGTATTCGTAGTAGTGGTCGATGTCGCTGATCCCGATCTCGAAACTATCAACATTCTGGAAGGTTGCATCAACCGTCGCCAGCGCCCGCTCCAGCACGGCGCGCACGTCGCGCCATTCGCCGCGCGCGCCAGGGGAGAAGCTCTTCCGTGCCACAAAGGCTTCACTCATCTCGGTATCGTTATTCCACGTGCTGCTCTCGACCAGGTGGTTGACGTTGGCGCCGTAGCTGCCCGGCGCATTCGAGAAGACCCGCGTGGCGGCTTCATCGAGGCTGATGCCGAGTTCGGCAGCATGTGCCAGCGCGTGTTTGCGCACATAGTTCCACTCCGGCGGCTCATCGGCGTGAGCCGCCAGTCGTGCCGCTTTGCCCAGCAACTGCATCTGATGACTGAACAGATCACGGAAGATGCCGCTGACAGTGATCACCGCATCGATGCGCGGTCTGCCCAGTTCCGCCAGCGGAATGAGCGCGACATCGCTGATGTTGCCGAGTTCGTCGGCGACCGGACGGGCGCCCATCAGCGCCAGTGCCTGCGCAATGCCTTCACCGTCACTCTTCAGGTTATCGGTTCCCCATAGCACAATTGCGACACTCTCCGGCATGCGTCCCTGTTCGCGGCTCAGGCGCGCCAGCAGGTCAGCCACCAGACGTTCGCCGGTTGCCTGGGCAGCCGCCGTCGGCACGCGATATGGGTCGAGACCATGAATGTTGCGTCCCGTAGGGACAACTGCCGGGTTACGCACCACATCGTTGCCCGGCGACGGCGGGACGTAGCCGCCATCGAGCGCGTGCAGCAGGTTGCGCAATTCGTGGTCGTGAACCATGCGGTCGAGCAGTTCTTCCAGGTATGCGCGGAACCGGCGCACGACGCCAGCCGGAACCGGTGCGCGTCGCAGGAGCGTCTGCTCGAACGTCACCCCCGGCGCAGGCGAGGACAACGCACGACTGCGATACTCGTCCACCAGCGCGCGCATTGCGTCGCGCACCAGCGCATCGATCTGCTGAAAGACCTCCTGTGCCCGCGGATCGTGGCGCAACGTCGCCTGGAGCCGCCCATATTCGTGACCCATTGCCGCAGCAACCAGATGAGTCAGCGGCTGCTCGACGCCCGCTGGACGGGCGAATGCCGCAACGAGCGCCAGCACATCGGCCAGTTCGGCAGGATCGGGTTCTTTGTCGAGCACATGCAGCCCGACCGGGATCATGCGCTGTTCGATCAGCAACAGTTCGTGCGCCAGCGCCGCGATAGACGCCTCGTCGCTTGTTTGATCAACCAGTTCATTGCCAATGCCCAACTGTTCCGCCTGAGCGCGAATATCCTCCAGCATGCCTGGCTGCGGACGCGCGCGGTAGGCGTCGAGAGCGTCTTTCAGGCGGCGCAGCCCTTTGTACAGCCCTGCCTGTTGCAGCGGCGGAACCATATAACTCACCAGCGTCGCTGCGCTGCGGCGTTTGGCAATCGTTCCCTCGCTCGGATTGTTGACGCTGTAGTAGTAGATATTCGGCAGCGGACCGAGCAATCGCGCGGGCCAGCACTGCATGCTGACGCCGGTCTGTTTCCCAGGCATGAACTCCAATGCGCCGTGGGTGCCGAAGTGGAGCACCGCGTGCGCGCCGAACACATGCGCCACCCAGGTGTAGAACGCCGCAAAGCCGTGGTGCGGCGCGGCATCCTTCGCCATCAGCAGGCGCATCGGGTCACGCTCATATCCGAACGATGGCTGCAATCCGACGAACACATTGCCGAACAGGTGACCACAGACGAAGAAATCGCGTCCATCGGTCAACAACTCACCAGGGGCGGCGCCCCAGAACGGCTCGATGGCAGTGTACGCCGGGAAGAGGCGGCGGTAATCGGCGACGCTGAGGCGCGCGGCGACGCTGCCGGGTGTGCCGAACAGTTCAGCGTTCTGCTGCACCACGAGGTGGCGCAATTCTTCCGGCGACGCCGGGACCTCGACCGTGTACCCGGCGTCGCGCAGGGCGCAGAGCAGGCGATGCACCGAGGCGAAGACATCGAGGTAGGCGGCAGTGCCGGCATTGCCCAGGGTTGGCGGAAAGTTGAAGAGCACAATTGCCAGTTTTCTGGCGTGAGGCGGGGTGCGGCGCAGCGCCACGTGCCGCGCAATGCGCTCAGCCGCCAGATCGATCTGTTCGGGCAACGGCACGAAGCGATCACTGCCCGCCGTCGGTCCGCCAAAGACCAGCGGCTCAACTGCGCCATCGAGTTCGGGCAGCGCCACATTCATCGCCACCTGTATCGGGGTCAACCCGCTGTCATCGCGGCGCCACTCCTCGACGCGCTGGAAGGAGAGCGGAATGAGTCCCAGGTAGCGGGTATCGAGGTCGCGCAGCGCCGCCACGGCTTCATCGGGCTGGCTGGCCGCCATGCCGCCGACGAGCGCGAACCCCACGCCATTGACCAGCGCATCAATCCTTGCCCGCCGGGGATGATGACCGGCATTGCCGCTGCCGAACCAGTGTGCGCGCGGCTCATGTTCCAGGAAGAAGCGCTCGATTGCCGGGCGAAAATCGAGACCGGCGGCATATGCCAGGCGCACGTCGAGACCGCGCTGCTCCAGCGCGCGGCAGAGGGCGTGAATGTGCGCCATGTTGCCGCTCAACGCCACGGTGCGCAACGTCAGCAGCCCCACGGCGCCCTTCGACGGCTCACTCTTGCGCCGCTTTGCGCGCTGCGCCAGCCACTTCTCATACTCGCGCTCGTCGGCGAATGGTTCCGGCGCATCGGGATGCAGCAGCGCCACATCGGGATACTCGATCGGCGGCAGCACCTTCAGGCGGCCCTGATAGCCAGGCACGTACCGCTCGATCAGCAGAACCAGCATGCGCCGCAGGTTTTCTGGCGAACTGTGCATCCAGTACTGATGCACAGCGATATACGTTGCCAGATCGCGCGCCTTGCCGGGGATATGCTGCAAGACGCGCCCCAGATTGCGCATCAGCGCCAGCTGGCGTTGCCCTTCGCCCCGCCCGTTTTTCGGGCGGAACTTCTGCATCCAGCGACTCAGGAGCGATGCTTCCTGTTCTTCCACCTTCTTCCGCAAATCGAAACGTCCAAGGCGCGTCATGCGGATCAGCGCCGGATTGCTGGTAATGATGCAGACCGGCGCCAGCGCCGGCGCCAGAACCTGTTCCAGCGGACGGACGAACTCCTCGCCGAAGAGCATCGCACCGAACACAAAGTCGCTCGCCGCCACATCATCCGCCAGGCGCTGCCAGTCGGCAGCGGTGCGCAGCGCATTCGTGTCGTAGCATGCCAGGTTCAGTGCGATCCCTTCGTCGCGGTGCAGCAACCCGGCGCCTTCGCGCAGCGCCGCAAAATGGTTGCCATCCATGGTCAGGAAGACGAAGCGCATGGCAGAGTCCTTAGGGGTTAGCGATCAGGGATGAGCGACTCCCGCTCGACCCCTGAACCCTGGCGATTTATGCTGAGAGAACCCGTTCTTTGAGCGATGCATCCTGTTTCCAGCCTGGACCGGGATAGTTCGGGAAGCCTTCGAGACCCTTCCAGCGATTGGCATCGGTTGTCGGCGCTGGCGGCAGGCGATAGGTCGCCAGGAGGCGCGCGGCAATCCCGGCGCTCAAGCGCGCCCGCTGCGCCAGGGCAAGCGGATCATTTCGTCCTTCGAGCGAACGGATCCGAGCGTCGTAGCGCACACAGGCGTCGAGATGGCGGAAGAAGCGCGGATCGTCCACCGGCAGCGTCATCGGAAAAACCTGCGTGGCGATATGGTTCGTCAGGCGGATCACGCGCTGATCGTAATCGCGCCAGTTCAAGCCGAGCGCCTCATAGAACCCGGCGCGGCGCGCATCGTTCAGGTACATGGTGGCATATACCGCCAGCAGGAAGAACCGGACCCAGCGCAGGTTGCCGCCACGCAGCAGATCGGGTTGACTGCGCATCAACAACGAGAAGAATTCACCGTGCCGATATTCGTCGTTGCACCACTTCTCGAACCATTTGAAGATCGGGTGGATCATGCCCTGCGGATACTGCTGCAAATGGCGGTAGATCGTGATATACCGGGCATAGCCGATCTTTTCCGAGAGATAGACGCTGTAGAAAATAAACTTCGGCTGAAAATAGGTGTACTTCTTGCGCGTATGAAGCACCTGAAGATTCATCTCGACACCGAGGTCAGCCATAGTTTTGTTGAGAAAACCGGCATGGCGCCCTTCATCGCGGCTCATGCAGCGGAAGATCGCCTTGAGCGTCGGGTCGTGCAGGTGCTTGACCATTTCGGCATAGAGCAGACAACCGCTGAATTCGGCGGTGCAACTGCGTTCGAGAAACTCGATGAACAGATCACGGGCGGGCATATCGTCGAAATTTGCCAGAAACTCCTCGTTGCGCACGAAATGCTTCTTGTTGTAATCGAACTCGAACTCGTTGCGGATCCATTCGAATTCATCACGCATATGCGCAACGTTGAGGCGGTCGATCGCGCGGAAGTCGGTCGTGTAAAAGCGTGGATTCAGAATCGCTTCACGCAGCGCACGGCGCGTCGTCGGGCTGTATTCGCCAGGCATGTTGATCATCGTTGCATCCTCCTGTTCATACTGCGTTGGGTCAGACCATTATTCCGCGATCACGGATGCTCAACCAGTTCATTGATCTCTACCAGGCTGCTGCGCTTCACCAATTCGCGGCGCAGGCTGCTCGCCTTCGTCAGCCGAATCCGGCTCGAGTAGGTGATCTCCCCACTCGTCTGTCCACGTGTCTGCGGCACGGTTAGAATTTCGAGCGTATCGCCAGGTTCGATCTCCATGCCCGGCGGCAGATCGACGTGCAGGTGGAAGTGTTCATGCTCGCTCTGGAGATGTACCACCCCCTCGCCTTCCAGGACCTTCTCGCGGCGATACCAGAGCCATAGTCCGCCAGCAGTCATCGCAAGCAATGCCAGCACGAATCGGTTCATACGCCCTCCCTCTCGTGATACCGTTCTGACGACAGCGCCAGTGAGACAAACTCACACAAAGGCGCAGCGGTACAAAGTTTCGATCTCGCCTTCGTGAGATTCTTGAACTCTTCATATTTGTAGTTCATATTCGTTACTACAGGCACAATGAATAAAACTTCTAAGACCTTTGCGGTCGGGATGCATCCAGACCAGGCAAGACGACCGTTCCGCCGCCAGCGTTCCGGCGCAGACCGCAGTCCCTGGCAAAGACCTCAAAGTTCGGGTGCGTCACCAACGTTCCCATCACCTTCCCACGTTGAACATTCAACATTCAACGTTCAACGCAATTCCCGTACCGCCTCAACCAGGTTCACATGGTAGAAACCACTGCGGATCGGTTCGATCCGACCGACGCGCAAGCCGTGCCGGGTCACGGAGCGACGCACCTCGTCCTCACGGATCATCTGAATTTCGGTCCGCCGGTGGGCGCGCGGAAAGAAGCCGCCGACCCAGTGCATCGCAGCAAGCAACGGCTCGTATGGCGCATACGTGAACAACAACAACCCGGTGGTGCGCTGCGCCAGATGCCCGAGCACCTGATCGAACGCCGGTTGCGGGTAGTGGATCAGCACATCGAAACACGCCACAATGTCAAATACACCACTGACATCTTCGATGTCGCCAGCCCTGCATGTCACCTGCTGCGCCACCCCTGCCGCTTGCGCGCGATCGGCGGCGGCGGCGACCATCTGTGGCGCAATATCGATTGCCGTAACATGCACGCCATGCTGCGCCAGCATGATGCTGAAGACGCCGGTGCCACATCCGGCATCGAGCGCGTTCGTGGTCCACGGCGAGCGCCCCGTTGCGCCAATCCATTCCAGCAACCAGGTCTCGGCGCGCGCCAGCATCCGCGCGTGCCCGACGCGGATCGTGCGCCGGACGCGCGACACCTCGGTGTCGCCGTAGATCGCGCTCCAGCGCCGAAACCCATCGCCATCGAAGTAGTCGCGCAACTGTTGTTTATGTCGAGTAACGTCGATCATCGCCACCCGCCGATCACATTGAAGATCTCGCGATCGCCCATCGGCTTCGGCACCGCCGAACGCGGACGGCTCAGCAGATACTCCGCCATTTCCAGAAACGGCGTGGTACACTCTTCTTTGCCGGGACCTTCCATCTCGAAGAGGGTCTTGCCCATCAACCGCGAACGGCGGATGAGGTCGTGGTACGGCACCCGTCCAATGATCTGCGTGCCGACGGCTGCGGCGAACTGTTCCAGGAGCGCCGTGCCGCCGCCGAGTTCATAGTCCACCCGGTTGGCGATAATGCCCGCCAACTCGACACGGTAGCGCGCGCTCTTCTGTTTGATCGCCAGGCACAGACGGTTGGCGGCGAAGATGCTATCAAAGTCGTTGCAGGCGATGATGACGCCGTAATCGGCGTAGTTCAGCGGCGCCGAGAACCCGCCGCACACCACATCGCCCAGCACATCGAACACGATCACATCGTATTTGTCGTACAGACCAAACTCGTGCAGCAGTTTGACCGTTTCCCCAACCACGTAGCCGCCACAGCCGCTACCTGCTGGCGGACCACCCGACTCGAGCGTGTCCACGCCGGCAAAGCCGGTGTGGACCACGTCCTCGACCGACACCTCTTCGTGATGGAAGTCAACCTCGGTCAGCACATCGATAACCGTCGGCTGAAGTGTACCGGTGAGCGCAAAGGTGCTGTCGTGCTTCGGGTCACAGCCAATCTGCAATACCTTCGCGCCTTTGAGCGCCAGCGCCGCCGACAGATTCGAACTCGTCGTGCTTTTGCCGATGCCGCCTTTGCCGTAGATGGCCAACGTGAGACTCATACGCTTCCTCCGCCAGCGTTTCAACCGCCAAGCGCTTCTTTCGCCTCAACCAGAACCTCGGCGGTAATCGTTGCATATCCGTGTTGCGCGGCGTACCGCTCGACATTCTTCTGCACCCGTCCGCGCACAAAGAACGGCACCTTCTTGAGCATCGTCTGCGCCTCCGGCGACCAGACCGGCGTGACCGGACGAGACGATGATGCAGCGACCTGACCGGCGGGATGGACCGTCGAACCAGCAACACTGCCGTTTGATCCTGCAACCGCAGCAGCCGGTTCTTCCGTTCTCAGTTCCTCATTCTGAGTTCCCGGTTCTGGGTTCTGGGTTCTCAGTTCCGGGTTCTCAGTTCCGGGTTTCTGGTTCTCAATTCCCGGCTCTTCGTAATCCAACCCGGCATCGCCAAACAGGTCGATCAGATGTTTTTCCATACCCAGCGTCGCGGTGGTGTAGACCGAGTCCGCCAGGGCATCGGCGCCATCGAAGCCAAGCACCGGTCGATAACTCAGGAGATGGTTTTCGATGTGCGTTGGCGGAGCGATGACCAGGCACGGGATGTCGAGTTTGCGACAGGCATGGCGTTCCATCTGCGTGCCGCAGACCAGTTCGGGCGAGAGGTCGGCAATACGGCGCGCCACCTGCTGGAACACTTCGGTCACCAGGAATGCTGAGTCTGTTGATCCGGTCTCGTCGGCAGGCAGATAACCCTGGAGTTCCCGGCGCACCCAATCCGCTTCGTGCTCCAGATAGGTCCCCGCGCCCGCGATCTGCATCCCCAGTTCATCACGCAGGAATTTCACCATACCGACCGTATGCGTGGCGTCGCCGAAGACGAAGGCGCGCTTCATGCTGTAACTTTCCATGTCGGCGGTACGTGCAAACCAGGGAACTGAACTAGGCGCGCTCATGCCATCGAGTGAAAAAGCGGTCAGCGGCGGCAGGCGCAGCGGGGTCGTCAGGCGTTGCAACCGTTCACCGGCATGGTTGAGCATTTCGACCAGGCGCCGCAGCCAGCGCAGGGTCGGCTGCACGCCGATTGGCGCATCGGTGAGCGCCGGAACGCCGAACTGTTCTTCGAGCCAGCGCGCGGCGTTCTGCCCCAGTTCGCGGTAGGGCGCAATCGTTGCCCAGGCTGCCGGGAGGCGCTCCAGATCACGGATCGATGCGCCAAGAGGCGCGACGACATTGACCTGCACGCCGAGGGTCGCCAGCATTCGCCGCAGGCAGATCAGGTCGCTGCGATTGTGGAAACCGAGCGACGCCGGACCGAAAATGTTGACGCTTGGGGCTGCTGTTGGCGGCTGTGCGCAGGCAAAGCGTTGCGTCAGCAGCGTGAACAACCCGTCGGCAGAGCGAACCTCCTGCATGCGATAGGGATTGGCATCGTACACCAGCGTCTCAGCCCGCGTTCCGGCGCTGCGCGCCATGCGCTCCAGGTCTTCCTGCAAGAGGATGGTCGAGCAACTGGCGCACACCACAATCAGATCCGGCTGCATCTGCGCATCAACCTGACGGAGCGTTTCAGGCAGCCGCACGGTTCCCTGCGCCAGGTCGCGCCCGCTGACGACGCTGGTTGTCATGCGCGGGAAATCGGGAGTGCGTTCCAGCATCGTGAAGATCGGATTCACGTAGTCGTCGCCCTGCGGCGCGTGAAAGACCGCATGCACCCCGCGCATGCTGTTGGCGATCCGCCCGACGCCGTGATGGGCAGTGCCCTGATACATCCAGAGAGCCAGTCGCATAGCGGTTTCCTGATCAGGGGTTGGGGGTTACGAGAACCGAGAACCACCTGGACTTCCCCCTCACACCTTCTCCTTCTTGCCTTGCTAACCCCGCCTGCAACGTTCAACGTGGAACGTTCAACCTTCAACCTTCAACCTGCCCCCGTGCAACCCGGTGCGGGCGCGCCGGGCGCGGCAGCGCCGCGCCCCTACCTTTCCACCTTCCACCTTCCCACCTTCACCGTCCCGGCATCATCCCCGCCACCCACAGCGGATCGTCCATCAGCGGGTCAAGTTGTGCGTGGCGTTTGAGCGGCCGGGTGAACATACCGGCGAGCGTTGCGGCGCCGCTCCAGCCGTGGATCGGCATGAAACTGAACTCCGTACTCCACTTTGCCACCACGCCGTGCCCCACGAGCGGGTTGGTCGTCGCCAGATTGCTGATCACCAGGTCGGGGCGCAATTCCCGAATGTCGCGCAACTGCCGGTCAAAGTTGGGTTGCTCGACGACGCGCACCCCTTCGAGCGCTGCCAGTTCGCGCGCGTGGAACTTGCGGTTGATGTACGGACTGCTGCACTCCAGAACGGTGCATCCTGCGCTCTTGAGAAACCGCGCCAGCGGCAGTTCCATCAGGTTATCTGCGGTGAAGAACACCTTCTTGCCGCGCAGAATCTCGAGGTGCGGTTCGAGACGTTCCCACGCCTGCCGCTCACGGTCGCTCAGATCGACCGGCTTCCCCACAGCGGCAGCCAGGTCTTCCCAGAACGCCCGCGTTCCATCGGGACCGAAGGGGAACAGCGAAGTAATCACCGTCGCGCCGCGTTCGCGCGCCAGGCGACCGGCAACCTTCGCCAGGTACGGTTGCAGCGGCGCCACCACCGTACCCGGACCGATCGGCGGCAGGTCGCGGAAATGGCTTTCGGGGAGGAAGCCGGCGACCGGAATGCCGAGGCGCGCCGCTTCGGTGCGAAAATCATCGGCGATCGCGTCGTTGACCGAACCAAGGAACACCACCCGCCGATCATCGGGGGGAGCAACCGGGCAGAAGGGCAGCAACGCCTGCAACACCGAATCCTCCGCCTGGCTGAAGGTATAATCGAGACCGCTGGCAGGCACAAAGAGCACCGGCAGATTGGGGCGGCTGACCGCGCGCGCCAGACCGTCGAACTCAACCTTCATCACCTCCGGTGTACAGGAGGAGAGCAGAAAGATGACCGACGGATGGTGATCGGCGACGATCTCATCGATGATGGCGTTCAACTCCGGTTGCTGCTTCGATAGATCCGCCTCTTCAATCAGCGCAACGCCGAAGCGTGGACGGGCGAACACCATCACGCCGAGCACGTTCTGGAGCAGATGAGCACAGGTGTGCGTGCCGAGCACCAGAAAGAAGCTGTCCTTGATCTTCTGGTACAACCAGCCGACGCACGTCAGCCCGCAGAAACTGTGGTATGCGCCATCTTCCCGGATTACTGTCGCTGGCATGGCATCACCTTGTTTTAGGGGTTCGGGGTTGCGAGAACCAGGAACTGAGAACTAAGAACTAAGAACTAAGAACTAAGAACTGAGAACTAAGAGCTGAGAACTGAGAACCAGGAACTGAGAACCAGGAACCGTCTCGCCTTAACCCCTCGCATCTACCCCCAAGACCTTTGAAGTCGGGCGGCGTCCCTGGCGCGGGCGCAACCGGTTCCGCCAGTGACGGTCAGCGGCGGAACCTGATCCCTGGCGCAGACCTCAAAGATCGGAGACATCTTCGACCTTCCCGTGTTCAATGTTCAACGCCGCGCTGCCTGAAGAACGAACCGTCGCTCGACCATTTCCGGCTGGTTCAGATCATCGTAGACGCGCGCCGCCCAAGTGCGCAACTGTTCGAGCGCAGCGTTCAACGTCACATCGTCGAGCACCCAGGTTTCCGCGTCCGAGCGCGACCCCATCTCCTCCAGCACCTGCGCCGGGCTGATCGGCGCTACCCACGCAGCCGCCACGATCTCCGGTTCCACTGTCGCGCCGAGTTTCATCAGCGCCTGCCCGATCGCCGCACCAGCGCCCGGCGGACGCGAGCCGGGCAACAGGTCCATCAATGTTTCCCGCAGTTTGCTGCGGAGCCGACCGACGCAACTCTGCGGATCGCGCCAGTCGCGTCCCTGAAGGAAGACCCCGCCAGGGCGGAGAACTCGCAGCGCCTCGGCAAGCGCGCCGCGCCAGTCGCGCGCCAGATGGAGCACATGCACCGCCAGCGTTGCATCGAACACCCCATCGGCAAACGGCAGACGCTCGATGTCACCCTGCAGCAACCACAGCGACCCGCTGCCCGCCTTCACGCGCGCTACACGCAGCATTTCGGCGGAAATATCGATCCCGACGACCCGACAACCAGCCGAGGCGACAGGCAGAGCGATGCGACCGGTGCCAACGCCGAGTTCCAGCACGCGCGCATGGTCCCCTGCAACTGCCGCAATCGTCCTGCCGATCTGCTCCGCGACTTCCGGCGGATGACCGCGCACCTGGTCATATGCGCCAGCAATACCATCGAACTGGATGGGAAGAACGGCGGTCATCCGCACACCTCATCAGGCAACTGCGCCCGCCTCCATCGCGCGCGTAATGTCAGAGCGCGTCAGACCGTGGAAGGCTTCGATACTGACGCCCGACAGCAGCGCAATGCCGACGACCATAAGCACCGCTTCCAGACCGAAGATCACGCCGTAGCCGAGTGTCTGGCTAAAGGTCTGCGCCTCGATCAGCACCGTGTGGAGCGCACCCGCCAGGATATTCGCCGTGGCGGTGCCGAATGCCTGTGCCATGCCCCACATACCCATATACAGTCCCGTTGCGCCCTCGACCGTCATATCCATCATCAGCGAAAGCGCGCCGACATTGTACAGACCGGTGCTGACACCCATCAGCACGATTGCCGGATTGAGCAGCGCACGCTGTTCGGTGAGCGCACAGACCGCCAGCAACCCGAGACCGAACGCCGTGCCGACGCCGCCGATCAGCGCGATCAGTTTTTTACCGATCGGGAAGATCGTGCTGAGCAGACCCATAATCAGCATACCGCCGAGCACGCCGCCACCCCACGTTTGCGTGAACGTCGTCGTCTCCTTCAGGGTCATATGGAAGACCTCAGCGCCGAAGACCTCCAGGATCGAGTCTTGCAGGAAGATACCGACGATCGAGAGGAACACAAACCCGAAGAACGCGCGCACCTGCGGGTTCTGGCGCAGCAGACCAAACGCCGCATTCAGCGGGTTGCCGGGAGGCGCGGCAGCGCGCGCACGCTCGAGAGCGACCGCCAGTTCTTCACGGTTCAGGCGCTTTTCGATGCCCAGCACACCGAGCAGCGCAGCACCGATCACCACCGGCGGCGTCAGATTGTAGAGCGCCTGCATCGCCTCAGGCGTATACGCTGGCATGCGCGCCTTGATCACCGTCGCGGCGATAATCGTGCTCATGATCGTGAACGTCCAGACCACCGCGATCACACCGCCGCGTGTCTTTGGATTGGTCACCTCCGCGATCAGCGCGTGGTGGCAGTCGCCCATAGCAGCAATGCTAATGCCAAAGATGATCAGCAGCATATACCCGGCGACAATCGCCAGCACCGAACCCTCCCCCATCGCCATAGCCACGGAAGGCAACGCTAGGAACACTAGGCTGGCGACCGTCGCGCCGAGGAGCAGATACGGCGTGCGGCGCAGACCCAGGACCGGATGGTTGTCGGCGATACGCCCCCAGATCACCTGAAACGGCGACAGGAAGGGATGCAGACCGATCATTGTCGTCACGATGACCGCCATAACCCCCAGCTCAACGATCGACACACGGTTGAAGTTACTGGTGAGCAGAGCGAACATCCAGCCGACGCCCAGTTTCGGCAGCGCCAGACGCAACACCTTCAGAGCGCCCAGCAGGAACCGACCGATTGCGCGAAGCAGATTCATACGTCGCCTCCCTGAAAAACGTGCTTACCTGTTCACCAAACCGGCAAAACACCGCGATATCGCACCGTTGCAAACGCGACCCACCGGAATAGTGAACATTCGACAACTTTGTAGTAATATCTCTGAACTACGATTACGCAAATAAAAAATCGCAAAAAGAGAACATACCCACGTATGATAACCATACGCAGTCACACGGCAAAACGGTGTAGTTCAGAGTTGGTAGTATTACTATAGCATACGTCCTTCCAGTTTCAACACTATTTTCACTACGCATCGCTTACATCTTCTCTGCGCAATCGCTCGAAATGAACGACAAACACTTCGTTTATTCAACAAAATATGTTCAAATGCTGTGCAGAAGAGCGGCGAGCGGTGAGCGGTGAGCGGCGAGCGGTGAGCGGTGAGCGGTGAGCGGCGAGCAGTGAGCGGTGGGCGGTGAGCGGCGAGCGGTGAGCGGCGAGCGGTGAGAGAGTGAGGAGGTCGAAGACGTCCCCGACCCTTGAGGGCTGCACCGGGGATCGGTTTCCGCCGTCAAGTGTCACCGGCGGAAGGATCCACGCTCGCTACGGGGACGCCGCCCGACCTTAAAGGTCTTGGGGGTAGATGCGAGGGGTTAAGGCGAGACGGTTCCTGGTTCTCAGTTCCTGGTTCTCAGTTCCTGGTTCTCAGTTCTTAGTTCTTGGTTCTCAGTTCCTGGTTCTCAGTTCTCAGTTCTTAGTTCTCAGTTCCTGGTTCTCGTAACCCCTGACACCCAACCCCTAACCCCTAACCCCTCGTTACAGACGACACCGCCTTCGGCGCGCGCAGCGACGCGCCAATTTCGTGGAGATAGCCAAGGATTTCGCGGTACGATTGGATCATCGACGTTTCGTGGTACGAAATGCCCTGCTTTGCGCAGAACTCCTTGACAATCGCGCTCGCCTCGCGCAGGCGGTGCATCGGCAGCGACGGGAACAGGTGATGCTCGATCTGATAGTTCAGCCCGCCGTACCAGAAATCGGTGATCGGATGGCCGCTGACATTGCGCGCCGTGAGCACCTGGAGGCGCAAAAAGTCGATCTGCGTGTTGTCATCGACGATCAGCATCCCCTTATGGTTGGGCGCAAAGACCGACCCCAGATATACGCCGAAGAATGCCTGACTGATCAGAATGAACCCGATCCCCGCCCACGGTCCCAGCGCGATAATCGGCAGCGAGAGATACCAGACCAGGTTGAGCGCCATCATCGCAATCTCGATGCCGCGCCGCCGCGACTCAGGACTCAGCGCGAAGCGATAACTGACCTCACGCAGCGCATACCCCTGCAACGTGAGCAGCGGGAAGAAGAGGAACGCCTGATGCTTCACCATCCAGCGCCAGATGCCGCGCCGTGACTCCGCCTGCTCTGGTGTGAACGCAACCACCGGCACGTCCAGGTCGGGGTCCATTCCGTCGTGGTTCGGATGCGCGTGGTGTGCATTGTGCTTGCCGGTCCACCATTCAGCGCTCAACCCTAACAGCAGATTACCCAGGAAAATCCCAACTGCATCGTTCCAGCCGACTTTGTGAAAGATCTGCCGGTGACAGGCGCTGTGCGATGTAAACCCGATCTGCGCCAGGACGAAGCCCATGAAAATGGCGTTCAACGCCTGAATCCAGAGGTTATCGACCAAAAACAGAATGATAATGCTGGCGATGAGCATGCCGACCTTGAGTGCAATGACGCCGATGAAAAACCATGGTTGCTTGTCGAGCAAACCGCGTTCCTTGATGAGTTTCTTGAGTGCGATGTACTCTGCGTTGCTGACTGAAGACACGATATCGATCCTCTACCACTTTGCTTGCCGACGTGACGCTTCCCATTGAAACGTGCATTGCCGCCAGAAAGCCTTTTTTCTAGTTCTTTCCACTATAGCGCGCGTCTGAGGACGAACTCAAGTGATCTGAACACATGTGATGAACAGAACTTTTACTTTGATACGCCAGAGAGGAGCGCCCCTCCATCGGCGACCGCCTCATCGCGCCGTCCACGAGGAGCGCCCCTCCACCGCCTCATCGCGCCGCCCACGAGCCCCTCCACCCGTGCTGCCACCGATCCCTGCCCCTCCATCGGCGACCGCCTCATCGCGCCGCCCACAAGGAGCGCCCTCCACCGACTGCATCGCGGCGCCCACAGGGAGCGCCCCTCCACCCGCGCTGCACAGGTCATCGTCACCTGCGCCCCGCCCGGTGCTATAATGGGTGAGAAAAAGGACAAAGAACAGGTGATGCATGTCGATAAATGCACTGTTTCACGGACCAAACGCCGGGTATGTGATCGAACTCTACGAACGCTACCGCGCGAACCCTGAGTCGGTCGACCCGGCGACGCGCGCCTTCTTCGCACAGTGGTCGCCGGAGGAAATGACGGCAGTTGGGGGTGCAACGCCTCCGCCCGCGGCGCCTCCGATGATCGATCTACAGATTGCTCCAGACATCGATCTGTCCAAAGCGCATATCGGTCCCACATCGCCCATTGATGTCACTCACACGGTCGCTGCCGCTCGCCTCATTCGTTACATCCGCGAACTGGGGCATCTCGCGGCGCGGATCGACCCGCTCGGCAGCGATCCACCCGGTGATCCGGGTCTCGATGCCGCCATCCACGACGTCACCGATGCCGATCTGGCGCTCCTGCCAGCGCATATCGTGCGCGGGCCGCTGGCATCCGAGTCGCGCAACACACTCGAAGGCGTCCAGAAACTGCGCGCGGTCTACTGCGGCGCCATTGGCTACGAAACCGACCACGTGCAGGTCTTCGAGGAGCGCGCCTGGATCCGTGAAGCGGTCGAGAGCCGACGGTTCTTCTACGGATTCGATGAGGTTCGCAAGCGTGAACTTCTTGAACGCCTGACCGAGGTCGAGACCTTCGAGCGCTACCTGCACCAGACCTTCGTCGGACAGAAGCGATTTTCGATCGAGGGGTGCGACATGCTGATCCCGATCATCGACTCAATCGTTCGCAACGCTGCGGTAGGCGGCGTGCGCGAGGTGGTGATCGGTATGGCGCACCGCGGGCGCCTGAATGTGCTAGCGCACATTCTCGGCAAACCATACAGCGCTATCCTGAGTGAGTTCCTGGCTGCCGGGCGCGACGCGGCGCTCTCACCCGCCGGGCGCGGCGCCGCCGGATGGATCGGCGATGTCAAGTACCACCTCGGCGCGCGGCGCGCCTTTCGCGAAGCCGGGATCGAGCAGATGCCGATCACGCTGGCGCCCAACCCCAGTCACCTGGAGTTCGTCAATCCGGTGGTCGCCGGGCGCGCGCGCGCCGCACAGGAGCAGTGCGATCAGGCAGGCGCGCCTATTCAGGACAAACGCGCCTCGCTCCCCATCCTCATCCACGGCGACGCCGCCTTCCCTGGTCAGGGAATCGTCGCCGAAACGTTGAACCTCGCCAATCTTGCCGGATACAGCACCGGTGGAACCATTCACATCATTGTCAACAATCAGATCGGGTTCACCACGTCGCCGCGCGAAAGCCGTTCGACCCTGTACGCCAGCGACCTGGCGAAAGGGTTTGAGATCCCGATTGTTCACGTTAATGCCGATGATGTCGAGGGGTGCATCGCTGTTGCGCGCATGGCATACGCCTACCGCGAACGCTTCGGCAAGGACTTTCTGATCGATCTGGTCGGCTATCGCCGCTGGGGACATAACGAAGGCGATGAACCCGCCTTTACACAACCGACTATGTACACGATCATCGGCAAACACCCGACCGTTCGTGAGCAGTGGGCAGCGAAACTGATCGCCGAAGGCGTGATATCCGCCGAAGAGTCGAACCAGATGATTACAACCGTCTGGGAACGGTTGCAACAGGCGCGTAGCGAGGCGGAAGCGCACCCACACTTCGAGGAGCCGCCGCCGTTGCCGCCTCCCGGCATCGCTCGACGCACCAATACTGCCGTTTCCGCCGAACGGCTGGTTGCGCTCAACGAGGCGCTCCTCCAGTGGACTCCCGGCTTTCGGGTGCATCCGCGTCTGGAACGCATGCTGGAACGACGTCGCACGGCGCTCCACATGCCGGATGCTATCGACTGGGCGCACGCCGAAATCCTGGCGTTTGCGTCACTCCTGGAGGAGGGCATCCCTGTTCGCCTGACCGGGCAGGACGTTGAGCGCGGCACGTTCAGTCAGCGCCATCTGGTGCTGCACGACGTGCAGACCGATGCGCGCTGGTGTCCACTCCAGGCGCTGCCGCAGGCGCGCGCCTCGTTTGCGGTTTACAACAGTCCGCTCTCCGAGGCGGCTGCGCTCGGGTTCGAGTTCGGCTATTCGGCGCACAATCCACAGGCGCTTGTCATCTGGGAGGCGCAATTCGGCGACTTCGCCAACGGCGCGCAGGTCATCATCGATCAGTTCATTGTGTCGGCGCGCAAGAAATGGGGGCAGACGCCGGCGCTCGTCATGCTGCTGCCCCACGGGTACGAAGGGCAGGGTCCCGAACACTCCAGCGCACGCCTTGAACGCTTTTTGCAACTCGCTGCGGAAGATAACATTCGCGTGGCAAACTGCACCACTGCGGCGCAGTACTTCCATCTGCTGCGTCGCCAGGCGCTGCTGCTGAGCACCGACCCGCGCCCGCTGATCATTATGACGCCCAAGAGCCTGTTGCGCCACCCGCGCGCCGCCTCTTCGCTGCGCGACTTTAGCGAAGGGCGCTTCCAACGGGTGATCGACGATCCGCAGGCGCGTGAGCGTCCGGCGGATGTCGCGCGCCTGGTGCTCTGTTCGGGGAAGATCTACGTCGATCTGTTGAGCGCCAGCGACACGCCGTTGACGAATGGCGTTGCGGTGGTGCGGCTGGAGGAGTTGTATTCCTTCCCTGCCGATGAACTGCGTGAGGTGCTGGCGGGCTACCCTCATCTGCAAGAGGTCATCTGGTTGCAGGAAGAGCCGGAGAACATGGGCGCCTGGCGCTATGTTGCGCCACGGCTGCGCGAACTGATCGGACCCGATCTGACGCTCAGTTATGTGGGACGTCCGGCATCGGCGAGTCCGTCGGAAGGTTCGCTGGCGCTGCACCTGATCGAGCAGCAACGTCTGATCGCCGAAGCGCTGCGCGCGCCGGCGGTTGAACAGTATCACTAACGACGAGGCAGGTATGGCAGTCGAAATTAAGGTCCCAACCCTGGGAGAATCAATCGTCGAAGCCACGGTTGGGGTGTGGCGCAAACATGAAGGCGACCCGATCGCTGCTGGCGAGGTGCTGGTCGAGCTCGAAACCGATAAAGTGACGGTCGAAGTGACGGCGACGGAGTCCGGGGTTCTGAGCCATATTCTCAAACCGGATGGCGCAGTTGTGACCATGGGCGAAACTCTGGGGGTCATTACTGAAACCACGGAAGCGCCTGCGGCAGCGCAGCCGCATGATGGCGCGTCCGGCGCCAGAGTGGTGGCCACTCCGGTCGCGCGCCGGGTTGCAGAGACGCAGGGAGTGAACATTGCCGCCATTCCCGGCAGCGGTCCTGGCGGTCGGGTGACGAAAGAGGACGTGCTCAAACGCGAAGTTGTACATCATCCGGCGTCGGCGGAACCTGCTCTTCCGCCATCGCCTCCTCAACCTGCTCCGATGCCGATTCCTGCATCCGTCTCCGGGGAGGGACGGCGCGAAGAGCGCATTCGGATGAGCCGCCGCCGTCAGACGATCGCGGCTCGACTCGTTGAAGCGCAGCGCACGGCGGCGATGCTCACCACATTCAACGAGATCGACATGAGCGCCGTCATCGACCTGCGCAAACGCCACCGCGACCAGTTTCGCGAGCGTCATGGCGTAGGTCTCGGCTTCATGTCGTTCTTCACGAAAGCGGTCATCGGCGCGCTGAAAGCCTTTCCGCTGCTCAATGCCGAAATTCGCGGCGACGAGATTATTGTCAAGCGCTACTATGATATCGGCATCGCTGTCAGCACCGACGAAGGATTGGTGGTGCCAGTGTTGCGCGATGCGGATCGCCTCAGTTTTGCGGAGATCGAGCGCGGCGTCGAGGAACTGGCGCGCCGCGCGCGTGAGTCGAAACTTACGATTGCCGATCTCCAGGGGGGCACCTTCACCATCACCAACGGCGGCATCTTTGGCTCATTGATGTCGACGCCAATCCTCAATGCGCCGCAGGTAGGAATCCTGGGCATGCACAAGATCCAGGAGCGTCCGGTGGCGCTCAATGGGCAGGTGGTCATTCGCCCGATGATGTATGTCGCCCTCTCCTACGATCATCGCATCATCGACGGGCGCGAGGCGGTGTCGTTCCTGGTGCGGGTGAAAGAACTGGTGGAAAACCCGGAACGGCTGTTGCTGGAGGGGTGACAGGTTGGCGGCGAACGTCCTGCGCGGCACATTCGCCGCCGGTCACCACAGAATCTGCGCCACTGCAACGAGAAACAGCAGTTGTACGATCACCGAGGCGCCCTGGAGCAAACGCGCACCGGGCGGCAGACGCTGGTACAGCGCCAGACCGGCCGCGGCGTTGAGCAGGCTGAGACCGAACGCAGCCAGGGGCAAAAAGAGGGTCTGATGGCGCGGACGCAATTCGGCGAGTGCGCCGGTTGCGTCAAAGCGCATCTCCACCAGCGGCGCAAGCGCCGGATAGGCGACGGCGATCAACCCAAACGCCAACAGATTGATGATCACCGCTGCCACAATCAGCGCCAGCACGGTTCCATCGCGCCAGAATGCATAGTGGAACGCCCGGCCATATTCGAGCGACGGGTGCATTGGCTTGGTGGCGCCCAGACTCCGGCGCTGCTCAAGGTCCTGGACGAACGCTTCCGGATCTTCGGGCGATAGCGCATAGGCGGCATCTGCCGTGTAGATAATCAGGCATTCACGCGGCGGCTGCGTCGCGTACAGGTAGAGCGGCGCTTCACTGGCAAACGCGCGCCCCCAATACGTGCCCACACGTTGAAACAGACCCAGTGGCAGGAAGACCGGAGCAGATCCCAGATCAATCGTCACGATCCGCTCAAGCGGAATGATCGCCTGATTGCCTGCCCAGCGGATATACAACCCGTTGCGATCAATGCCGTAGGTCAGAGTCAGGGCTGCAATCCATCGATACGCCGCCCACACCGCCGCCAGCAGGCTGACTACGAACAGCAGCAGCAAGCCGAACGCACCGATGTCAATCCGCCACTGTTCAGGGCTGCCGCTCAGGCGAAGAACCAGCCCGACAGCAGCCACGATAACACCGCCAAGCGCGAGGATCAGCAACCCGAGCGCCATCCATCGCCCATGGGCAGCCTGTGGTTTCCAGCGTCTCATAGTTGCGTGTGCTGCACCTCGTGGTGCAACATCGGCATCTTGCACTCCGGCGTAGAGCGCAACGCGCCTTTATAGCGTCGGAGTTGCACCAGGCATTCCTTCGTACCCCGACCTTCTGGCGTAGACCTTTGAGGTCGCGGCGACGTGTATTCAGAGGAAGCCCATCGTTCCGCCAGCGATGATCACGGGCATGGCGACGTGGATGCAGCAGACGTGAGATGCACACATTCCCGACTGTCACCTTGCCGCATTCCGCCTGCCACCCCGCTCATCTCTTGCCTCTCACCTCTCACTGCACATTTATGGCGTTGGCGTCGTCCCAGGCGTTCCTTCAACCGGTCCAGCGGTTCCTGTCGGCGTTGGCGTCGTCCCAGGCGTTCCTTCGACCGGTCCAGCGGTTCCCGTTGGTGTTGACAGCGGCGTCGGCGTCGGTTCGCCTCCCAATTCCACGGTTGGCAGCGGAGCGGGCGTACCGGTCGGCAACGGCGACGGGGTTGGCACGAGGGTCGGGAAGCGCTGGATGCTGATCGCCGCGCGCTGTTCTTCGAGCCAGCGCTCGAACGCCTCAGCCCGCGCCTGATTGAGTTGCACCTCGCGCGAATCGACCGTGCGGCGCACCAGTTGCACGATATGCCAGCCAAACGACGTGCGCACCGGACCGGCGATCTCGTTTTCCGCCATATTTGCGATTGCCTGAACAATGGCCGGATCGATCTGCTGCCCATCGGTCGTCTTGCCATCTTTGTCAAACAGCGGGAGTGTCCCGCCTGTTTCCTTCGTATTGAAGTCCTCAGAGCGTTCACGCGCGAGTTCCGCGAAATCGGCAGCCGTCCGCGCTTCCGCCAGCAACGCCTCGGCTTCAGCGCGGCGCGCGGCAAACACCCGTTCGCGCTCTGCTTCCGTCGCAGTGATCGGAACCGTCACCTTGAGCAGGATATGGCGCACCTCGATGCTGCTCGGGTCGGTGGTTGGCGTAAAGGTTGCCTCCGGAACCAGTTGCTCCTGCACCTTGCGCGTCAGAACCTGGCGCAGAAACTGATTGAACAAACCGCGCCGAAAATCGTCGATCGTCAGATGCATGCGACGCTGCGGATCGACCCGCCGCATTTCATTGACATACTCATCGTAAAGGCGCTGCAACGCCGTCTGTTGCCGGGCAAGCGCCTCGTCCGGCAGCGGCGTCGGCGATGGGGTCAGGGTCGGTTCCGGCGACGGCGACGGCGTTGGCGTCGCCGTCGGACCGCCAGGGGTCGGCGATGGCGTTCCTGGTTCGACTGTTGGTTCAGGCGGGCTGGTTGGCGGCAGAATGGCGGTCGGCGTCACTGCATCAGCGGGCGGAGCAAAATTGGAACCATAGAGATCGATGAACTCCTGCGCCACCTCGCCATCGGTCGCCTGAATGCCAAACCTGGTCTGCGCTCCCTGGCGGATCAATTGCAGGTCGATCCATTGCTGCACCAGCGCATCATCGACCGGCTCATCACGCACGGCAGCCGCCTGAGCATCGATCTGCGGGATCTGATCGAGGAACTGCTGGGCAAACTGCGGACCAAAAGTTGCCAGATAGAGGCTCTGCGCGATTGAGCGCGCCGCTTCGCCGCGGCGTTCTGCCTCATAATCACCGCGCGTCAGCGTCGCATCGCCGACCTGCGCCACCGGGCGACCCGGCAGCCAGACCCGTTCGTAGACCAGACCGGCGGCCAGCGCCATCAATGCAATCACCACGACCGCTGCCGTACCAATGACAATGGTACGCTGGCGACGACGCTCAATCTCGCTACGACGCAAATGACGGCGTGCAGGAGTCGGGGGGCGCGCGCCTGTTGAGCGCGGCGGTTGTGGTTTGCGTGGATTGGACGTCATACGAAGAGAGATCCGGCACACAAGAGCCGCCACGGTTCGTGCGTCCTGCGAGCGAAAGCAGCGCAGGCGGACGAACCGGACGGTTCTGCGAGGAATAGTTTCACGATTGCTTATGAATGCATATGCGCCGCAACAAACGGCAGCAGCGCCATATGGCGCGCCCGCTTGATCGCTACCGTCAGCGAACGCTGGTGGCGCGCACAAACGCCTGTGCGGCGACGCGGCAGAATCTTGCCGCGTTCGGACATGCAGCGTTGCAGCCGCTTCACATCTTTATAGTCCACCGCGCGAATCTGATCTGCACAGAATATGCAAACTTTGCGCCGGGCGCCAAAGCGGCGGCGGGTTGCGCCGGCGCTACGACGAGTCTGATCGTCAGTCACAAGAAACCTCACCTGAAGTGCTAAAACGGAATATCCTCATCGCCAATGGCAAAATTGTCCTTCGCCTGTTGCCCACGGGCAGGGGAGCGATGATCGGGTTGATGATAGGGCGGTTCATCACCATAGTGCGACGGTTCTCGTGGTACCCGGCTGTCGAGCATGATCATGTCGCTCGCCACCACCTCGGTGCGATAATGCATCACGCCGTTCTGGTCCTCCCAATGGCGAGTCTGGAGACGACCTTCGATGTAGACGCGACTGGATTTACGCAGGTGCTCGTAGCAGATCTCGGCCAGCTTGTTCCACGTCACCACGTTGAACCACTCTGTCTCCTCGTGCAATTCGCCGCTGCCGTCCTTCCATTGTCGTCCTGTGGCGACGCTAAAAGTCGTAACAGGGCTGCCGCCAGGCGTATGACGCATCTCCGGATCCTTGCCGAGACGCCCGATGATCATCACCTTATTCAGATCCTTCGCCATTGTTCGTTCCTCTCCCCTTCATAACGAACCAGCGCCTATCGGTCGTCGTCGATTTCCTCGTCCACTCCGACGTCTTCTCCATCCTCATCCTCATCTTCCTCAAACTCATCTTCTTCTTCGGGCTCGGCGCCATCGAGCGCTTCAGCCGACTCGACCGCAGCAGGCGCTGGACTGCGCGTCTCGACCAGCGTCAGCATGTAGCGCAACACCGAATCGTTGAGTTTGAGCAGACGTTCGAGTTCGGCGATACGATCTGCCGCCACCCGGAAATGCATCAGCACGTAGTACCCTTCCGTAAACACCCGGCGACTCGCCTCGCCTTCGACGTAGGCACGGATTGGGTAGGCAAACTTGCGGCGCCCCCAGGGTGGCGCGTGATTGATGGCTGTCACTGTGCCGCCAAGGTTGGTGATCGTTTGGGAGACTCGCTCGATGGCGTTGCCGATCTCCTCATCGCCAATACGTATCGGGGGGATAATGAATAACAGTTCGTAGTCACGACGACGCTCGCGCATTGGTCCTCCTCTGGTCTCAGGCCCTCTTTGTCAGACCCCGCACCATGCGCGGCGGCGCGGGCGCAAGAGAGCAGAAGCGTTCTTCGATTGCAGAGGGCGATTATAGCACAGACCTGACGGAAGCGCAACGTCGCCTCGACAACCGGGTGCAGGCGTGAATTGGCAGGAACCACTGCGCTGCACCTGCCCGCTCCGTGCCACTATCTCCGCCAGTGACGCCCGCGCGGGCATGAATGCCCTGAGTGCGTACAGCCCTGCGCCAGCGGGGCCGTACGCAGTGGAAGGTACGGCAGCGTCCTGTGTGCCATCAGCCCGATGGTTCAGCGGCGGGCTGCCGCCTGACCATGCTTCGTGCCTGGACCCTCGACAACCCATCCGAGTCGCGGTACACTTCGTTCTATTCTCACAGACTATCTCTCTAACGGCAAAAAAGGATATGAGCAACACAGAACGTGCCACTCTACGCATTCTGGGCATTTTCGCCCACCCCGACGACCCGGAATTCAGTATGGGCGGCAGCGCCGCTCGCTGGGCGGACGAAGGGCATACGGTGTCCTACTGCATCGTGACCGACGGTTCCGCCGGCAGCAATGACCCCGCCCAGGACCTGCACGAACTGGTGCGCATTCGTGAAAAAGAACAGCGCGCGGCTGCCCGCGTGCTTGGCGTACGCGACGTTTTCTTTCTCGGCTACAAGGATGGCGTGCTTGAGCCAACGATCGAGTTGCGCCGCGAACTGACGCGCCTGATCCGCCGCTTCAAGCCGGATCGTGTGGTCTGTGGCGATCCGACCGCATTCTTCTTCGGCGACGAGTATGTCAACCACGCCGATCACCGCGCCGTAGCCGAAGCCGCCGTCGCCGCCGTGTTTCCCAGCGCCCCGACGCGCCCAATCTTCCCGGAGCTGCTCGCCGAAGGGCTGGAGCCGCATCAGGTCAAAGAGTTGTATATCACCACCGATCAGGCGGGACCATATACCCTGTATGTGGATATCTCATCTACGATTGAACGCAAGATCGAAGCGTTGCGCTGTCACGTCAGTCAGGTGCAGGTCGGCGATGGGCAATGGCTGCGCGATTGGGCGGCGGAAACTGGCAAAGCCGCTGGTCTGACGTATGCCGAAGCATTTCGGGTCATGCGCCTGGCGCGCGAGCATCAGGATGGGTCATGACTCTGCGGTTGCAAAGACATGCCGGTACTGCGAGAATAACCATGACATGCGCCCTGGTTTGATCTGAATACACAGGAGCACTCCCATGCTGGTTGGCGAACGTATGTCTTCCCCTGTCATCACGCTGGAACCCAAAACACCCGTGTCGGACGCTCTGATGCTGTTCCGTGAAAAGCGCATCCGGCGCGCCCCGGTGATCTCCCACCACCGGCTGGTGGGCATCGTCGCCGAGCGCGACCTGCTGTTTGCGTCTCCCTCGCCGGTTTCCTCGCTGAGTGTCTGGGAGTTGAACTATCTGCTGAGCAAACTGACCGTCGATGAGGTGATGACCCGCCAGGTGATTACTGTCACCGAAGACACGCCAATCGAGGAGGCCGCGCGCGTCATGGCCGACAGGCGCGTCGGTGGGTTGCCGGTTATGCGCGGTCACGAGGTGGTTGGGATCATCACCGAAACCGATCTGTTCAGGATCCTGCTGGAACTGATGAGCGTGCGCGAGCATGGCGTGCGGGTGACGGCGCTGCTCGATGACCGTCCCGGCATGCTGGCCCGGTTAAGCGCTGCCATCTTCCAGGCGAACGGCAACTTCATCTCATTTGGTCAGTTCGACAAAGAAGATGGAGCGCGCCTGATCACGTTCAAGGTGAGCGGATTGAGTCTCGATCGGGTGAAAGATGTGGTTGAGCCGATCGTCAGGCAGGTCTTTGATATTCGAGAGGTATGATTACCTGGAAAACAGCGATTTCAAGCGCAGCAGGAGCGAGACATTCCCCTCCACGCGGTAGCGCCTAAGCAGGTACGCCAGCGTCCCATCGAGCCGGCCATAGCAAACGGAGAGCCACACGTCCGAAGACGTGTGAATCGTCACATCGGGCGTGTGGAAGACGCCTTCGTGAAACACACACTCCCCATCGGCAATGTGCAGGTAATAGTCACCCGGTTCGGCGCCGGTGATGCGAAACTGAATGACGGCGCGCAGCCCGCCGGCGGCATGCGCATTGAATGACAGCGGCATACCGCGGATGGCGTCACGACATGTGAGATTGTCTGGAGGTTTCACGAGACTCTTCCCTCAAGACCTTCGAGGTCAGGACGCATCCATCCCAGGAACGGCGACCGTTCCGCAGACGACGTTCCAGCGCAGACCGCAAGGGTCGGGGACGTTCCTTCTTTTCGCCTCTCCCCTCTCACCTCTTCCCTCTCGCCTCGCGCGCACATTCTCCACACCAGAGCGCGCAGTTCTGCGCCGCCCAGCGTCTGCCGCCGCGACGCGGATCGACCACATAGTAAACCTCAAGGGGAATGCCAGCGATGCCACAGCGCTCGCACCTGCCCCGCGCCCGACGATAAACGCTCCAGTGGTAACGCGGCAGATGCAGATCGAGCGCCAGATGCACCGTCAATCCGACGGCAAGCGGGCGGAGCGGCGACCAGAGGAGCGCCGCAAGCCAGACCAGCGGCAGCATAATCTGCGGTTCGTGTGCAACGGAGCGGAGTGACCCGTAGCGCGGTCGCGTGTCGCCGCGGCGCGGCGGTCGATGACGCCGCCGGTCGTAGCGCAGCGCGCCAGCCGGGTTCCAGTCGCCGCTGCGCAGCGCGTACAGCAGAAAATGATCGACATCCAGCGCCACGCCGCCAAGGATCGTGAGCGCGGCGCGCAACGGTGAGCGTGGATAGAGCGCCAGACCGGTCGCCGCCGCCGCCAGAGCGTGATCGCGAAAACGCACGATATGCTCGCTCTCTATGCCCACCCCAGGTCGTCCGGTCCCGACGAACCCTTCTTCGAGGCGGAGGAGGCTTCCTCTCCTTCCTTATCGACGCCGTCTTCCTCACCTTTTTCTTTGCGCTGCAATTCCTCTTCCAGCATCTCGTCCACCATCTCGTCCCAGTCGTCACCGGCTTCCTCGCCGAGTTCCTTCCCCAGTTTCTTCGCCCAACGCGCAATCGACCGCGGGTCATTTTCATCAAGACCGGCGAGCATCGAGGGGTCGGCGAGCGCCTCGATGCGCGACTCTTCGGATTTGAGCACTGCCACACGCGAAATCGCGCGGCGCACGTTGGCAGCGCCGCAACGCGGGCAGGCAAGCCCATCCGGGTCGCGGAACCCATGCACCAGTTTCTGGAAACGCCCATTACACTGCGGGCAGAGATATTCATAGATCGGCATGGCTACGCCTCCTCCGGCGTCTGTGATTCGATTGACGTGCTCGATTTCGCGCGCTTTGCCAGCGCAGCGCGCAGACGGGCAACCTCCGCCTCCAGTTTTGCAGCGCGCGCCTCTGCCGCCAGCCGCGCCTGCGTCTCAGCGAGTAACTCGCGTTTGGCTGTCAGGCACGCCGCTTCGGCTGCGCGCCGCGCCGGCGTTTCTTCGTCCGACATTGGCAGACGCTCGCCTGTCTGCGGGTTGTACAGCCTCAGGATCGAGTCTTCCTGACGCAATTCCAGGTTCAGCGCTTCACTTCGCGGGGGAAACGTCTGCATGCGCTCATAGACCCCGTTGACCAGCCGAAACCCCTGCAATTGCGGATCGAGATAGTCGCCATTCGGATCGAAGCGCAGCGTAGATCGCCGGTTTGCGCTCACGATCATCCTTTTGGGTTCGTTTGGCAGTGATCTCAATGACCACATCCGGCGCGCGCCCGCCTTCCTTCCACGTCTGAAAGATGCGACGGCGGCGCTGCGGCACACCCAGAACGACAAACACATCGGGATCGACGACGGCGCGCGGGTTGCCTTCTTTATAATAGATGAACAGGTTGCCCGCCACGTAGGCGATGGTCGAACCCAGGAACCACTTCAGCGCGAAGATGAGGTTGGTCATCAGATCGCGGTACAGGTCGGTCTCCCCCATCGGTTTGCCATCGCTCTCCGGGTAGTGGACGCGCCGGGGGCGAACCGGTTGTTCCAGCGTCGTCATGGCTGCACCTTCCTTCACGACTGTTTCAGCGCGCGGATCGCCAGCGGCAGGCGCGGCAGCAGGTCGCCGGCAAGCGCCCCCATATCGCCGAGTTCGTCGCGCACCATGCGACCTGCGGCGCTGTGGAGGTAGACGCCGAGCGTAGCGGCATCGAACGGCTTCAGACCCTGCGCTATCAGACCCGCAATGGCGCCCGCCAGCACATCGCCGGTTCCGGCGGTGGCCAGCGCCGGGTTGCCGCCATCATTCACGCGCACGTGTCCTTCCGGGTCGGCAATGACCGTCGTCGCGCCCTTGAACACCACAATCTGCTTCCAGCGCGCCGCTGCATCCTTCGCCACATCAATCGGCTGGTCGGCAATCTGCTCAACACCCAGCAGGCGACGCATTTCGCCAGGGTGCGGCGTCAGCACGCACCTGCCACGCGGCAGGCGATCCCAGATCGCTCCAGGAGCGCCATCCGAAGTCTCAGGATGATGGATCAGGTCCGCCAGGATGTTCAATCCATCGGCATCAATGACCGTAAACGGCAATTCCGGGCGCTGTTTCACGGCGGCTTTCTCGCTTCCCGCCGTAGCGATACGGAACCCGATCTGCCCGCGGTGGCGCGGCGATTGCAGCCCCAGCAACCGCTCGAAGAAGGCGCGCGTTACCTTTTCGCGCCCCAGACCCGGACCGACGAGCAACACCTGATAATCGCCAAGAATAGTGAGCAGTTCATCGGCTGCGGCATCGCCGGGCGCGCCCCATTCGGCTTCGGGCAGCGGGTGGAGCGTGACTTCGGGGATCCGACCCGGACTGAAGAACAGTTGACTGCGCCCGACGGCGAGGGTCACCAGCCCGGCGCCAACGCGTGCAGCGCCGGCGCTCGCCAGCGCCGCTGCGCCGGGATAGTTCACCGACCCGGCAACCACGAGCACCTTGCCAAACGTGCCCTTGTGCGCGTCTGGCGGGCGAGGCGGCAGGAGCGAACGCGCCAGGTTCCCGTCGATCACTTCGGTCATAATGCCCTCCAGGTCGGCTGGCGAAAGCCCGATAGCGACGCTGCGCAGTTCGCCAGCATACGCGCGCGCCGGGTAGACGATCAACCCGCGTTTGAACGGACCGGTCGAAACGGTCAGATCGGCGCGCACTGCGTCGCCGAGTAATGCGCCGCTGTCAGCCTGAACGCCGGTGGGAACATCGACCGCGAGCACGAAGGGCCGGTTCATCCGCTCGCGCTGCGCAGTCGCCGCATTCAGCGTTGCAATGATCGTCGCCAGGTCGCCTTCGACCAAACGGTTGGCGCCATACCCCAGGAGCGCATCGATCACCATGTCGCTTTCGGCAAGCGCGGCGCGTAGCGTCTGAGCATGCGGATCATCGGCGGAGCGCATTTCAGGGATGGCGCGTTGGCGGCACAATCGCCAGTTATCATCACCGGCAGCATCGCTTCGCCGCCAGAGGTAGAGTGTGACCCGTGCGCCAGCGTCGTGGAGCAGTCGCGCCGCCACCAGCCCATCGCCGCCATTGTTGCCAGGACCGACCAGCACCAGCACCCGGCGACCTGCGGGGCTGACGAGCACATCGAGCGCAACCCGCGCCACCCCGGCGCCCGCCTGTTCCATCAAGCCCGACCAGGTCGCACCGCGAGCGACTGCCGCTTCTTCGATGGCGCGCATTTCTCCCGCAGTGACGATCTTGCTCATGGTCGCCAGACAGGATGCTTACTTGATTCGTTCGATATACTCGCCAGTGCGCGTATCGACCCGCACATAATCGCCCTGATTGACGAAGGCGGGAACCGAAATGACCGCGCCGGTCTCGAGCGTGACCTGTTTGTTGACGTTGGTCGCCGTATCGCCGCGCACCGCGACACTGGCTTCCGTCACCTGCAACGTCACGAACAGCGGCGGCTCAACACCCAGGATTTTGTTGTCATCGTAGAACAGGATGTCGGCCATTTCGTTCTCTTTGAGGAACTTCGCCGGTTCACCCATCAGGTCTTCCGCCACCTCGATCTGCTCGAACGTTTCGGTATCCATGAAGTGGTAAATATCACCCTCGCGGTAGAGGAACTGCATCGGACGCTTTTCGACGCGCACAATCTCGATTTCGGCGCCGGCGCGCACGCGCTCTTCGATAGTCTTGCCGGTCTCGATGTTCTTCAGTTTCATGATCACCATGGCGCGCCAGTTGCCGGGGGCGTGGTGGTAGAACTCCGTTACGCGATGCAACTGACCGTTGTGGCGGATGATCATATTCGTGCGCAGATCTGATGTTGTCGCCATACTCCTGATCTCCACAGAAAGCGCCGCTCGCCTCTGAGCGGCGCCGCATGAATCGGCTGGTACACGATATATGTCAATTATAGCACAGGACGTCTGCGGGTGAGTCGGTCTGATCGACGTGTCCTTCGCTAGCGTGTGCGGGATACAGGGTAGCTGGCGTTGGCTACGACCGGCTCAGCCAACGCCCTCGGATCGACGTGTCCTTCGCTGGCGTGTGTGGGACACAGGGCGGCTGGCGTTGGCTGCGACAAGCTCAGCCTACCTGTCGGATAAATGTTGCATTCACCGTTTGTTGCGCCCGTGCGCCTATGCTACACTATGCTACAATACCTCATGGTATGAACCATAGAGAGGATCGGTGAGATGGCGCAGACGGTTCGTGGACCACAAACAGTTCTTAAGTACGAAGTCGAAGTCGGCTATCAGGGGCGAATCGAGATTAGCCTTCCATTTGCCCCGGGTGCACGCGTTGTCGTCTTCGTCATTCCAGAACCGCAGGACGCCCTCAACGACTTGGCCGCAGCGGCAGAAAGCAGTCTGGCGTTCTGGCATAATCCACTCGACGACGAGGATTGGAATAATGCCTGATCAGGACGACATTGTGCTCATCCCCATCCCATTTACGGATTTGTCGTCTCAGAAACGGCGGCCTGTCATTATTATCTCCAATGATCACTACAATCAGACCGCCGCCGACATAGTCGTCGTCGCCATGACCTCAAACCCTGTACTTACACCCTACAGCTTTACCATTACGTCGGCGGACATGGTCCTTGGCACTCTTAATCGGCCAGGCATCGTGCGGGTGGATAAGATCCATACCCTTCACCAAACATTGATCACCAGAACATTTGGACGTGTCAACATCCGAACCCTGAATCGGATACGTGCTCTCTTGCGCGAGTTGACAGCACAGAAACCAGACAATCGTCCTGCGTGACTTCAGGATATTGTCCAGGTTATGGTCCAACGTTGCGCTGCCGTTTGGTATCGTATCAACACGCTAAACATTCAACAATGACAGGTCCATGGTCATTCCGAGACGCCGACTATACCAGACGGTGCGATCCGACATTATGCCTGGCGCGTATCATATAGTGTTGCAGTTTACCGACGAGCATCCTATCCAACAGCAACGCCAGAGAGCAGTCTTTACAGGAGAGAGGCATGCTATGCACGGCGAATACAAAATTCCCGGCGGGAAATTGGTGGTCGTTGATCTGAACGTGGCTGATGGTGCGCTGCGTGATGTGGTGTTGAGCGGCGATTTCTTTATCGAACCAGCAGAGGCGCTGGAATGGATGGCGGCAACACTTGAAGGTCTCCCGGCGGATACGCCAGTTGAGACGATTGCCGAACGGGTGCGCGCAGCAGCGGCGCACGCCGAATTGCTTGGCATTACGCCGGAGGGAGTTGCAGAAGCGGTGCGCCGCGCTCTTCAAGGAGGTGCGCAATGAGCCTACCATCCTCATCACCCTGGCGCGCCTACGACTGGCAATTGATCCAGGATGCGCCGATCCCTCCGGTGATGCACATGGCGCTTGATGAGGCGCTGCTGGAAGAAGTCGCCGCCAGACGGCGCCCGCCGACGCTGCGCATCTGGGAGTGGGCCGCCAGCGCCGTTGTGATCGGTCGCTTCCAGTCGCTGCGCAACGAAGTCGATTCGGAAGGCGCGCACCGCCACGGGGTGCAGATCGTTCGGCGGATTACCGGCGGCGGCGCGATGTTCATCGAACCGGGGAATACGATCACCTATTCCATCTACGCACCGGTCGAACTGGTGGCAGGCATGAGCATGGTCGATTCCTACGCCTTCTTCGACCGCTGGGTGCTCGATGCGCTGGCGTCGCTTGGCGTCGAGGCGTGGTATCAGCCGATCAACGACATCACCTCGGCGGCGGGGAAGATCGGCGGGGCGGCGCAAACGCGGCGGGGTGGCGCAGTGCTTCACCACGTGACGATGGCATACGACATCGACAGTGCCAAAATGCTGGAGGTGCTGCGGATCGGGCGCGAGAAACTCAGCGATAAGGGGATCGCCAGCGCCGCCAGACGGGTCGATCCGCTGCGCCGTCAGACCGGTCTGCCGCGCGAGGCAATCATCGAGCGGATGGTTGATACCTTCCGCGCGCAGAACGGACTGACCGACTCCGCGATTAAGCCGGAGGAATGGCAGTCCGCCAAACGACTGGTCGAAACCAAATTCGGCACAGACGCCTGGCTGCGCACCGTGCCGTGATTTTGGCGAACAATAAGATGCATCCGCATACAGACGTTGCATTGGAACGTCTGTATGCAGATCATGGAACTCACTCGTCAAACCCGATCGCATCGGCGACGATGTAGAGGGGGCGTTGCTTGACCTCATCGTAAATGCGGCCCAGGTATTCGCCGAGGATGCCGAGGAAGACCAACTGCACGCCCCCCATGAACAGCACCGCCACCAGCGTCGTCGCCTGGCCCAGCAGTTCATTGCCAAGCAGACGCAGAACGATCACCGCAATGATGCCGAGCAACCCAAGCGCTGCCACGCCGAACCCCACATAGGTCGCCAGTTGCAGCGGCAGGTACGAGAAGGCAGTAATGCCGTCCATCGCAAACTTCAGCATCTTGCGCAACGGATATTTGGTGACCCCTGCCTTACGCGCATCACGCTTATACGAGACGCCGGTCTGCCTGAAGCCGACCCACACCGACAACCCGCGCATAAAGCGGTGATGTTCACGCATCGATTTGAGCGCATCGACCACCTTGCGATCCATCAGACGGAAATCGCCGGTGTCAGCGGGAATGTTGACGCTGGTGATTTTGCGAATGAGGCGATAGAACAGGGACGCGGTAGCGAGTTTGAACGCGGTTTCGCCCTCGCGCTCGGAGCGCACGCCGTAAACGAGTTGATACCCCTCGCGCCAGCGGGCGATCATATCGACAATCACTTCTGGCGGGTCCTGAAGGTCGGAGTCGATCACGGCGACTGCCCTGCCGCGCGCGTAGTCGGTGCCGGCGGTAATGGCGATCTGGTGCCCGAAGTTACGTGAAAAGTTGATCACTTTGACGCGCGGATCGCGTTCATGCAGTTCCAGCATGATCTGGAGCGACCGGTCGCGCGACCCGTCATTCACCAGAATAATCTCGAACGGCTCACCGAGCGGCTCGATGGCTGCCACAACACGTCGGTAAAACTCCGGCAACAACACCTCTTCGTTATACACTGGCGCCACAATCGAAAAGGCGGGTCGCTCTGAGTCAATCGTGCGCTGGTCACGGGGATGCGCCTGCATCACGGGTTCAACGAAGGTCATATACGGATGGTCTCCTGAAAAGGGTTCCTTTCCAGCCAGCACGCCCATGCTCATCGTCGCGCCCTTTCATTGTAGCATATGCCTGCGCCGATTGTGGCACGCGGGCGTGAAACGAGAATGATACGCGGCGATGCGCCGGATGTGACGTTTGTCATCTATTCGCGGTAGCCCGATGGCTCATGAACCCTGCATCCATGCTCTGCTATCCACCTACCCGCCCAACAACTGAAGTCGCGGGCGCGGGAAGGCGAATCCCGCCTTCGCGGGCTTGACCGGGAGATACCGGATTATTTTCTCAACAACCATGAGCTTCAACAGCAGCCATCGATCATTGGCGGAGACTTTAGCGGCAGGTACACCTTCAACGTTCCCACCTTCAACCTTCGCACCGGATCACACTGGCGTCAGTTCTTCCCAGTTCAGTCCCTTTTCAATTTCGACGCGCAGCGGGACGGCGAACGGCGGGTGCATAGCGCTCAACACCCCTTCCATCCGGTCGCGCACCAGCGCCACCACTTCGCCCACTTCCGCTTCCGGCGCCTCGAAGATCAGTTCGTCGTGGACCTGGAGCAGCATCCGGGTGCGCAACTCGCGACGGCGCAGTTCGGCGTCCACCGCGATCATCGCCAGTTTCATAATGTCCGCCGCTGTGGACTGGATCGGATGGTTGATCGCCTCGCGCTCGGCTGCCTGACGGCGCGGACCGGTCGTGCGCAGGTCGAACATGGGACGACGGCGACCGAAGAGCGACTGAACATACCCTTCGTTCCGCCCGGTTTCCAGCGTGCGGTTGATATAGTCGCGGATGCGGGGGAATTGATTGAACAGGCTGTCGATCAGGGCGCGCGCCTGTTCGCGCGAAATACCCAGGCGTTGCGCCAGCCCAAACGGGCTGATGCCATAAATGACGCCGAAGACGACGGTTTTAGCGATCCGCCGCTGATTCTTGTCGACGGCATTAAAATCGACGCCGAACAGACGGGTGGCAGTGGCAGCGTGAATGTCGCGCCCTTCGATGAAGGTCTGGATCAGGTTCGGATCGCCGGTGATGTGCGCCAGCACACGCAACTCGATCTGCGAATAGTCGGCGGCGATCAGCACGTGACCAGGCGCAGCGATAAAGCCGCGCCGCACCTCGCGCCCCTCTTCGGTGCGGGTCGGAATGTTTTGCAGGTTCGGTGAATTGCTGCTCAACCGTCCGGTCGCCGCGCCGAGTTGATTGTAATCGGTGTGGACTCTGCCGGTCTCAGGGTTAACCAGTGTTGGGAGTTCGTCAACGTAGGTTGACTTGAGTTTGCTCAGGCGGCGGTGGCGCAGGATCAACTCGATGATGCCGGTTGGGTCGTCGGATCGCAATTCTTCGAGCGCCTGCGCCGTCAGCGAGTAGCGCCCCGTTCGGGTGCGCTCGAGACGGTCGGTAGACAGGTTGATCTTGGGACCGAACAGCACCTCGCTCAACTGATCGCCGGAGTTGATGTTAAACGGTTGTTCGGCGATATCGAAGATCTGCCGCTCGATCTGCGCCAGTTCCCGCCCCATGCGCTCGCCAAGCGCCCGCATATACGGAACATCAAGCAGGATGCCTGCCTGTTCCATCCGCACCAGCACCGGCACGAGCGGCATTTCCAGGCGGTAGAAAATATCGGCGACGCTGCCGGCGGCGCGCAGTTTCGCTTCGAGCGCCGGTTTCAGGCGCAGCGTCATATCGGCGTCGGCGGCGGCATACGGTGTGGCGCGCGCAAGCGGAACCTCGGCGAACGTGACCTGGTTCTTCCCTTTGCCGATCAGTTCTCCAATCGCATCCAGCGGTTCGGCGAGTTCCAGTTCGTAGAACGCCAGGTCTTTCAGGTTGCGGCGTTTGTCGAGCAACCCGGCAGCCAGCATCGTATCGAACGACAGACCCTCGACCGGGATTCCAGCGCGTTCCAGCACTTCGATGTCGAACTTAGCGTGATGGGCGACTTTGGGGCGCAACGGATCGGCAAAGAACGGGCGCAGCGCCGCGATTACCCGCTCGCGCGGCAGTTGCGCCTCGCCGGTGGTATGCCCGATGGGGATGTACCACGCTCGTCCGGGGATCGTCGCCAGGGAGAGACCGACGAGATCATCGCGCAACGGATTCATGCCGCGCGTCTCAGTATCGAACGCAATCAGCGGCGCTGCGGCGAGTTCGGCAACCACCGCTTCCAGATCGGCATCGGTGCAGGCAGCGCAGTATTCACCTGGCGCAGCGCGCAACGGCGCTTCGACGTGCGCGACGAGAGGTGGCGCACCCTTGGCATCGCCAAACAGGGTCAACTGTTGCGGTTCGGCGGATGACTCCGGCGCAGCAGGCGCGTCTGGCGCAAACATATCAGCCTGGATCGGCGCAGACGACTCTGCCGGCGGTATGGTTGGCAACGGCTGCACCGCCGGCGGCAACGGTTGCGCAGCGGGCGTGCTGCCGGTGGGAGGGAGGCGTTTGACCAGCGATGCGCCAAACTCGAGTTCCTGAAAGATCGCAATCACCCGGCTGCGGTCGTAGTCGGCGAGCGTTGCCGCCGCAAGGTTGAGCGTCACCGGCGCATCACACACGATCGTCGCCAATTGCTTGCTGAAGAGTGCAGTGTCGCGCTGCCCTGCGAGGTGCTTCTGGTAGCGCTTCGGCGCTTCGCGCAGATGGTCGTACAGGTTCTCGATCGTCCCAAACTGATTGAGGAGCGCAATCGCGCCAGCCTCGCCGATACCCTTGACGCCAGGAATGTTATCGGACGGATCGCCCTTCAAGCCGCGCAGGTCGGCGAGTTGATCGGGGCGCAACCCTTTGTAGCGTTCCACCACTTCCGCGACGCCATAGCGCGTGGTAGTTTTCGGTCCACGGAGGTATGGATTGTTGAGGAGCACGGTCACGTGCGCATTGACCAGTTGGAGCGTATCGGTATCGCCGGTGAGGATCAGCACATCGACGCCGCGTTCGGTCGCCTGCTGCGCCAGCGTGCCGATCACATCGTCGGCTTCGTACCCTTCGGCAGTGTAGATTGGAATATCGAACGCCGCCAGCACCTGTTTGATGCGTTCGAGTTGCTGCTCGAACTCCGCCGGAGTCTCGGCGCGGTTCGCCTTGTATTCGGCGTACAGATCGTCGCGGAAGGTTTTGCCGACATCGAACGCTACTGCGGCATAATCGGGGTGGTACTCCTCGATGGCGGTGAGCATCGCCGAGGTGAAGCCATAGACCGCATAGGTCGGCTCGCCGGTTGACGAGCGCAACCCCGCTTCCGCCAGCGCGTGAAAGGCGCGATACGCCAGCGCGTGACCATCGATCAGCAACAGCAGCGGACGGTTATGCGCCACAGGAGACTCACTTTGCCATTTGGCACTCCATACAGTAACACGGATATTCTAACGCATTCTGCGGGACGAGACAAATGATTGGACAACAAAATATGCACAATCGTGTACAAGATCAAGGCGTGATAATTCACCTACACCGGACCTGATACAGAAAAGAGCGGTATCGTCGTAAAATCGATCAGGGCAGGCGCAAGGATGATGAGCAGCGGCAGCAAAAGAGGACCTTTCTTCGCAGCGCCTGTCAGCGTGAGCCGGTCGCCGCAGCGGAGTATAGCGGAACAGACTGATAGGAACGTTAGAAGTGTGAGACAGCCCATGAAACCCGATACCCGGAACTGGCTTGATATGTCTGAGTATGATGTGGCAACCGCAACACCCGGACTTAAGATGATTATTCAACGTTTTCGCACCGAACTGGAGAACATGGGCATTCATTGCGAACAAATTCTCCTCTTTGGCTCACAGGCAACGGGATCCGCCAGCGAGGGAAGCGACATCGATCTGTTTGTCGTCTCGCCCGATTGGGCGCGCTCCAATGACCGTGAGCGGTTGGAGATGCCGGGTATTGCGGCAGCGCGCATTCTGGAGCCTGTTCAGGCGCGCGGCGCAACGCCTGAAGAGATTGCAATGCATCGTCTCCCGCCGCTTTGGGAGCAGGTGTTGAACGAACAGGCTATCGTTGTCGCGTGACCGGGGCAATGCGTTGCCGCGTTCCTCACACCTCGAACGCCTCTTTTTCGAGGAGCTGCACATCCACCGGATACTTGCCGGTGAAGCAGCCATTGCAGAACCCCTTGCCCGCATTGCCGGTTGCGCGAATGAGACCTTCCAGGCTCAGGTATGCCAGGCTATCGACCCCCAGGTGGTCGCGGATCTGCGGGAGTGTCAACCGGTGCGCAATCAGCTCCGGGTAGGTTGCCATATCGACGCCGAGGAAGCAGGGATGTTTGATCGGCGGCGATGAGACGCGCATATGCACCTCAACAGCCCCGGCATCGCGCAGCAACCGCACGATCGGACCGGACGTATTGCCGCGCACGATGCTGTCATCGACCAGAACCACGCGCTTACCCGCCAGATTATCGCTCAGGGGATTGAATTTCAACTGCACGCCGAGTTTGCGCAGGCGATCATCGGGCTGAATGAAGGTGCGCCCGATGTACCGGTTCTTGATCAACCCTTCCTGATAGGGGATGCCCGACTCCTGCGCATAGCCGATCGCGGCGGGAACGGCGCTGTCCGGCACCGGAATAACGATATCGGCATCGGCTGGCGCTTCGCGCGCCAGTTCCCGCCCGGCAGCGACCCGCGCGGCGTGCAGGGTTTGCCCGTCCACAACGCTGTCGGGGCGGGCGAAGTAGATGTACTCAAAGAGGCACATGGCGCGCTGCGGCGCAGGAGAGTGCGCAATCGTGCGAGGACCGCGTTCATCAAACGCCATGATCTCACCCGGCGCCAGTTCGCGTTCCAATGTTGCGCCGATAGTCGCCAGCGCACAACTCTCCGACGCCACAACCCAGCCGCCATTGCCGAGATGCCCGTAGCAGAGCGGATGCAACCCCCACGGATCGCGGATCGCGTAGAGCGTATCGCGCGTCAGCACCGTCAGACAGTACGCTCCTTCGGCGCGGATCATAAAGACGCGCAGTTTCTCTTCCCAGGTGCGCCCCTCGCCGCCGGCGAGCATCTGCGTAATGACCTCGCTGTCGCTCGAAGACACTAACCCGACGCCACGCATCAACAACTCGCGCCGCAATTGCGGCGCGTTCGTCAGGTTGCCATTATGACCGACCGCCAGAGGACCAAGGACGCTCTCGACCATGAAGGGCTGTGCATTTTGCAGTTTCGAGGAGCCGGTGGTGGAGTAGCGTGTATGCCCGATTGCGATGTACCCTTTGAGCGGGCGCAATTTTTCTTCATTAAACACCTGAGCGACCAGACCCATCTCTTTGTGGAGATGGATGCGTCGCCCATCGGATACCGCGATGCCTGCACTCTCCTGCCCGCGATGTTGCAGCGCATAGAGACCAAAGAACGTCAGGCGCGCCACGTCCTCGTGCGGCGCGTAGATGCCAAAAATGCCGCACTCATGCTCTGGCCCGTCGCCCCATGCCATGTGATTGCTCCCTGATGATGGATTTCCCGGTAGTGTGGCTGGATCGCCAATGCGCTGATGCAGGCAAAAATATTCTGCTATCATGGTACCTTGCCGCAATCGGCGCATGGGTATTATACCGCAATGTCTGCGATTGATTGCCTGGTCTTTCCGTGGCAACAACGTCATACTACGATGCCGCCGGGCAGGGTCCGAGCCTGAATATCGGAGCGATGATCTGCCGTGTTGCCCGACGCGGCGACCTGAGCCTGTCGAAGGGCTGAACCGTTGGGTGGATTGTTCGAAGGACGCAGTCTCACGCTCATCCTGACGTGTGCCTGCTCCGAATCAACTCCGCACCCGCAGGATTTGGTGTATCTAGCGCGGATTTGCATAGTCGCGCGCTCCGCAGCGCCCGGTAAGCGCCCATACGCTGGCGCTCGGGCTGCACGCAGAGCGCGACGGGTTATGCCGCGTGCTGCCGTGCCAGAATCGGAGCATTTCTCATCATCCTGTAGAATGGAAGAAAAGAGTCGCGCCACGTCGCTCAGGAGCACATGGTTCCCGGTTCTCGGTTCTCAGTTCTTCGCGCAGGAGCGCCCCTATGACCTCGACGCGCGCCAATGCGATTGAGTCGCACGATGTCAGCCTGATCTTCGGCGAAAACGCTGGCGTCTTTAACCAGACCTACACCCTGCCCGAAGGAACAATCCTCGGGCTGATCGGACCGAGCGGGTGCGGCAAGACCACCACCGTGCGCCTGGCGCTTGGTCTCTACCACCCGCACAAAGGAACGATCCGCGTGCTTGGCGCCAATCCCGCAGCATTTCGCCCCGACCATCAGGCGCGCATCGGGTACATTCCGCAACAGTTCGTGCTCTACCCGAACCTGAGCGTCACGGAAAACGCCGAGTTTCTCGCATCGTTGTACGGCATGCGCCGCCATCAGATCCGCAGGCGCCTCGACGAACTGCTCGACTTCGTCGATCTCGCCGGTGCGCGCAATCGCCTGGGACGGCAACTCTCCGGCGGCATGCAGCGACGGCTCATGCTCGTTGGTGCACTGATGCACGACCCGGACCTGATCTTCGCCGATGAACCGACGGCTGGCATCGACCCGGTGCTGCGCGGGCGATTCTGGGACTACTTTCGCACCCTGCGCGACCAGGGACGCACGTTGCTGATCACGACCCAGATAGTGAGCGAGGCGATGTATTGCGATTATGTCGCCATAATGCGGCAGGGACGCCTGCTGGCGATCGATACGCCGCACAACCTGAAGCGCCGCGCCCTTGGCGGCGAGATCATTCACCTGACGCTGGCAAATCCGGCGGACCTGGCGAAGGCGGTTGGCGCGCTGCGACGCTACCCGCATGTCAAAGAGGTGCGCTACGTTCCCGAATCGGACCGCGAATTGTATGTGGCCGTCGATGACGCCGGCGACTGGATTCCAGAAGTGCTCAACGTGCTGGAAGACCCGGACGACCCGAACATTGTCGTCGAGAGCGCCGAAGAACTGGCGCTGACCTTCGACGATGTCTTCATTCGTATCATCCGGCAGTGGGAAGACGAGCCGATCGATCAAACAGCCGATGCGATGATGGAGAGAGAGCCATATGGACAGCACAGCGCCAGAACGTCCCACACAACGCACCCTGACGACATCGCGTCCCACCAATGAGGCGGTGCGCTGGCTGATCCGCATCCGCGCCTACTTCCTCAAAGAAGTGCGCGAGATCCGCCGCCAGCCGCTGCTCCTGATCAGCCTGGTCGCCGGTCCGCTCCTGGTGCTCGTGCTCTTCGGCGCAGGGTTCGTCAACAGCAACCCGGTGCTGCGCACAGCGCTCATTCTGCCCGACGATCTTCCGGCTGAGATGCGCACCCAGATCACGAGTCTGGTTGGACTCAATTTCAAACTGGTCGACCGTGCCTATACCCCTGCCGATGCGCGCCTGGCGCTGGCGAATGGCGACCTCGATGTCGTGCAGATCGTGCCGGACGATGTGTTCGGCAAACTGCAACGCGGCGAAAACCCGACGATTCTGGTGTATTCGAACGCGATCAATCCGCTGGTCGAGGGATGGATCCAGTATCTGGCATATGCCCAGATCAACGAGATCAACAAGGCGCTGCTAACGGAGCAGACTCGTCTGGCGCAGCAGCAGGCGCGCGCTGTTGCTGTGCGGATCACGGTTGGGGCAAATCGTCTGACCGAACTCGAGCGTGAGCTGAGCCGCGCCGAGCAGGAAGCCATTCGCCAGGAACTGAGCACGCTGCGCGCGTTGATCGTCCAGTTTCGCAACGCCATTCCACCAGAAAATCTATTCGCCGGTCGCAGCGAGGATGTTGAAAACCTGCGCGCACGCGCCGATGACGCTCTCCAATCGCTCGATGAGGTGGATGCTATTCTGGCTTCTGGCGACCTCGAGCGCAGCCTGGAAGAACTGCGCGACTCGAAGGAACTGCTGGCGTTGCTTGATCAGCAGATTGCCATTTTTGTCAGCATCGCGCCCGAAACGATCGTCTCGCCGGTACAGCAACGCTACCAGAACATCCGCACCGAATCAATCGGGCAGGCAAGCGGCGCTTACCCGGCAGTGGTATACTATGCGCCAGGAGTTCTGGCGCTGCTGGTGCAGCATACGGCGGTATCGCTCGGCGCGCTGGCGCTGGTGCGCGAGCGCATGATGGGCGCATTCGAGTTATTCCGGGTATCGCCCGCCAATATGGTGCAACTGCTCATTGGCAAATACCTTGGCTACACGGTGTTCATTGCGGTTGCATCGGCGGCGCTCGCAGCGGCCATGCGTCTGCTCGGCGTACCGCTCCAGGGCAGCTGGCAACTCTTTGCGCTGTTGCTGCTGCTGCTAACCATCGCATCGCTGGGAGTGGGGTTTTTCATCTCGGCCGTCGCAGGATCGGACAGCCAGGCAATTCAGTTTGCGATGATCAGTCTCCTGCTGTCGATCTTCTTTAGTGGCTTTTTTATCAGTCGTGACAGTTTCGCGGCATGGGTCGCGCCGATCACTGCGCTCATCCCAATGAGTCACGGGGTTGCTGGATTTCACGACCTGATGCTGCGCGGCATCACACCCGACCCGGAAGTCTGGATCGATCTGGGAATCATAGCGATTATGACATTCGTGTTAGTAACCTTCCTGACACAGCGCCAGTTCCGCCGTGCATAAGATACGGGCGCTCACTGTCGGGAAACGAGGCATTCAGAAGGAAACGACTATGTTCTTCAGCCCTCTCTATCTGATTGTGATGCTGCTTGGCGCAGGCATCACGTTATGGGCGCAGTGGAAGGTGCAGTCCACCTACAAGAAGTATGCACAGGTGCGAAATGCGCGCAACATGACCGGTCTCGATGTGGCGCGCGTCCTGATGCGCAATGAAGGGCTCGACCATGTGCGCGTGGAACAGATCGGCGGTGAGTTGACCGATCACTACGACCCGCGGGCGAAAGCCATGCGCCTCTCCGCCGGTTCGATCGCCCATCCATCAGTGGCAGCCATGGCAGTTGTTGCTCACGAGTTGGGGCATGCACTGCAGGACCGGCAGGGATACGCCTGGCTGAGGTTGCGCTCCGGGATCGTCGGCGTCGTCAACGTCGGTTCGCAACTCGGCGGCATTCTGCTGATGGTCGGGCTGGTGCTCGGCGCCTTTTCGCGCGCCGGGCTGGCGCTTGCCTGGATCGGCGTACTGCTGATGAGCGGCGGTGCGATTTTCAGCCTGGTGACGCTACCCGTTGAGTTCGACGCCAGCGCCCGCGCCCGCGCCATGCTCGAACGGTACGGTCTGGTGACGCGCCAGGAAGCCGATGGAGTCAAGGCAGTGCTCGATGCCGCGGCGCTGACCTACGTTGCAGCCGCAGCAACTGCTATTCTCCAGATGTTGTACTACGTGTCGCTCCTGATGCGACGACGCTAGCAGACCTTGCGCAAATCGGCACAGAGATCACCTGACGATCGACGAGGTTGCGGAAGTGAACCTGGAGCAACTGCGTTCCCGCCAGGAGCGCGGCCAGATCGGCGACAAGAAGGGGGCGGGCGAGAAAGGCGAAGGGTACAGGTGGGAAGTCTAACCCCTAACCCCTGATTTCGTTCTCAGTGGTACGCACTTCCCGAACCAGTCCGCCGCCGCATCCGCATCAACCGCCCGCCCAAACAGCCACCCCTGAGCGCACGAGCATTTGAGACTTAACAGAGCGGTGCGTTGCTCTTCCGTCTCGACGCCTTCCGCCACCACATGCAACCCCAACTCCCTGGCAAGCGTAACAATCGCGCGTACAATTGTGGCAGAGAGCGGATCGTGCATCATCGACTGCACGAATGTTCGGTCGATCTTCACGCCATCGACCGGCAGGCGCGCAAGGTGATTGAGCGACGAATACCCTGTACCAAAATCATCCAGCACCACCTGCACGCCCAATTCCTTGAGTTGTTGCACCTGCGACACGACCAGATCAAGGTCTGTCAGCGCTACTTTTTCGGTGATTTCGATAATCAATGCAGAACCGGGAAGATTGAACTCGCGTAGCGCCTGCTCTACACGATGCGGCAGATCCGTCTGTTCAAGCTGCTGGCTATGAATATTGATGCTGATAGGGAGTTCGGCGACGCCGAACTGATCGCGCCAGCGACGCACCTGACGGCAGACTTCGACAATACTCCAGGCGCCTATCACCGGAATCATGCCCGCTTCCTCGGCAACCGGCAAAAAACTGTCGGGGAGCATCAAACCGTTCAGGGAACGATTCCATCGCATCAGCGCCTCAAAGCCATAGATCACTCCGCTGGAAAGATCAACAATCGGCTGATAGTGCATCACCAGCGTCTGGCGTTGCAACGCCTGGCGCAACTCGATTTCGAGTTGCAGTTGGGTCGTCGCCGCCATATGCATCGCTTCCTCAAACACAACGACTCGCGACCGCCCACGCGCCTTCGCTTGATGGAGTGCTGTGTCAGCATCGCGCAGCAACGCTGCGGCATCGTTCGTGCGCCCATCATCGACCGCAATCCCAAAACTGACACTAACCGTCAACGAATGATCCTGCACTGTGATCGGATGACTCAACGCCTGCTGGATCCGCAGCGCAATCCGCCAGATATCCTCCAGTGAGCTGACCGGATCGACGACAACGGCAAACTCATCACCGCCAAGCCGCGCGACCGTGTCGCCAGGACGGGTGATATGCTTCAGACGACCTGCGACGGCCAACAGCACCTCATCGCCGACCGTATGTCCAAGGCTATCGTTGATCTGTTTGAAGCGATCCAGATCGAGCAACAAAATACCGCACGGGGACGCTCCCCGTTGGTTGCGCCGCTCCAGCGCGAGTTGCAACCGGTCGAGCAGCAATGTCCGATTCGCCAGACCGGTCAGCGGATCGTGCGACGACAGATATGCCAGGCGATCTTCGGTCAGTTTGTACTGGGTTACGTCGGTATGCACCGCAACCAGCGCGATGACCTGATCCGACGCATCAAGCACCGGGTCGATATTCAACAGCACGCTGATCGCATGACCCTGACGGTCGAGCAGGCGCATTTCGCCACGGTAGGATTGCCCGCTGCGTACTGCAGCCAGCGCCGCACGGGCTATGCCGACATCACGGTACAGACGCAGCAACCCTCCCGCCACCCGCAGATCGTCGAGCGTCAAACCGGTCATCTTTTGAAATGCAGGGTTCTGATAATGCGGAATGCCATCGAGATCGGCAATCACAATTACATCGCTGGTGCTGGAGATGGCGGCCATCATCAGGCGCAGATCGACATCGAGGCGGTGATGGCGCGAGATGCTGCGCAAAATTGCCAGATACGCATTATCGGACTGATCGCTGAGCACGTGGAGCAGAAATAACTCTGCCGCAATCGACTCGCCATTCCAGCGCGGAATATCGATCGTCGTCGCCAGATTCGAGACTATCGGCGTGCCGAATGGTTCACCGATCAACCGCTCGGTCAGCACGCCAAACAGCGCGGCGGCGGCGGCGTTCGCCTGATTGACCCGGCCATCTCGACCGATCAGCAGCACGGCATCGCTACTGCGCAGGATGAGATCCTTCAAAACGACCGGCTGATCGTTTTTTTCCGCCAGACGATGCGCTGCTGCCCTGCGCAACCGATCGACAATTGCGCTGGCTGCTGCTTCGGAACTGACAAAATCGCGCGCGCCAGCCGCCAGCGCCGCCAGAGCGCGTGGATCAGCGTCGTTGACCACCAGCGCCAGGATTGGCACATGCGGCGCAACAGTTACGATCGACGCAATCAATTCCAGCGGCACATCAGGGAATGGGCTGACATCGAGAAGCACCACATCAACGTGAGTGACCGACAATGTGTACAACGCCTGATCGGGGGATACGTGATCGAGAGTGATCGCCAGATCGCCAAATGCTGCACGGAGCCTGCCTGCAACTTCATCACTCTGGGCGACCAGCAACACGCTGAGCGGTGTCTCGTCATTCATAGCGCCTCGTTCTCGCTGGCAAAAACGTGTGTAAGGTCGAGCAACTCATACGTTTGGGGTCGATCCAAAGCCAGCCGTTTCCTGCGCAAACGGGCAGTACATGGCGATTGGCGAAGGTGCAGACTGTTTTTGCAGGAACAACTGATGCAATGCGCTGCTCGAACGAATGGACGCTCAGGGTCGTCGGTGACCAGGCGATCACAGTGGAGTAAAACATGGCGGTCCAGGAGGGACTCGAACCCCCAACACCCAGTTCCGAAGACTGGTGCTCTATCCATTGAGCTACTGGACCTCGAACCGTTATCCAGTGTAGCACATGAAGTTACACAATGCAACGCTTCATTAATTAAGTGAAATACAGATAGTGAGCTGCGCTGGAGTCGTTGCCAGCCGGAGTTCGATGTGACCGTCACCACGGCGCATGCGCGCGAAAAACAGGTGACGCTGCAAACCGATTGTGAACCAGACATGCCGCCGGTTCTGGCAGATGCCGACCGCGTCGCGCAGGCGCTCAACAATCTGCTGTCGAATGCGCTGCGATACACGCCTGAGGGAGGAATGGTGCGCGTTGTCGCAACACGAGCGGATCGGTCGGTCTGTACAGCGCCAGACATCAATATGATTTACATCCGTGTTATCGATACCGGTCCAGGCATCGCACCTGATGATCTGCCTCATGTGTTTGATCGGTTCTGGCGCGCTGATCGCGGGCGCGCGCGGGCGCATGGCGGCACAGGTCTGGGGCTTGCCATCGCCCGTCAACTCGTGTTGGCGCACGGCGGCGCCATGGGAGTCGAAAGCGAACTAGGCAAAGGGGCATGCTTCTGGTTTACCCTCCCTGTGGCACATACGCCTGTAACGTCCTACCCGCTCGATGCATCATATTCCTGGTGAAGACTGGAACAAAGAAACGTAGAGGAGCGCCATGTTCAACTTTTTCCGCTCACGACCCAGACATGACGAAATTACGCCGATCGAGGTGCAGCAACGCCTTGCTCGCGGTGATCGACTGTATCTGCTCGACGTGCGTGAACGCGAAGAATACGTCGAAGCGCACATTCCCGATAGCGTGCTCATTCCGCTCGGGCAGTTATCGCGGAAACTGAGCAGCATTCCGAAAGATGCAACGATCATTGCCATCTGCCGTTCGGGCAATCGCAGCGGCGTTGCTGCCGACATGCTCCGACGCGCCGGGTACAGCGACGTGCTCAATCTCAACGGCGGCATCATCGCATGGGCGCGCGCCGGGCTACCGATTGTCACCTGACTATCAACCACAGACCGGTGCGCGGGTTGCAGGTGGCTGGCGGCTCGGCGTCCCTCGCGGGTTTGCCAGACGGTGCGCGGGAAAAGGTGGAAGGCAGTTCGCTGTGCGCCTCGGTGGTTACAAATGGCATCAAACGGTCTCTGCGGCCAAAACACGGTAATTGAGATGCGGGAAGGGATTATCGATTTCTTCGATGGCAGCAAGCGCCGTCTGATCAGACTCATCGAGCGAGGGGCGCTCCGCCAGCGCACACATCTGCTGGCAGCGCGCCAGGTGATCCCATGGACGATGCGCCTCACTGGCATCATTCCGACTGAGCAGCAACAACCAGTCGCTCGACTGCGCCAGCAACAATTCGCGCACTGCCTGATTGAGCGCGCGTTCCGTGTCGCCGTGGGCATCGGGGAAGCGTCGTGCCATTCCAACGACCAGATCCTCCGCTTCAGCCACAGCACGACGGAGTAGCGCGCCTGCCGGGGAGTTCCAGGCAGAATGATCGCCGCCAGGACCCCATGATCCATCCTGCAGCGCCACGCTCTGGCGAGGTCGGAAAGCGCGCAGATACGGCGAAGGGGTCGTCAGGGCAAACGGTTGATGGTTCAGAACGGTTTCCAGGAGTGCACGCAACCAGGCGACGCCTTCGAACCAGCGCCGGCCCAACACATCGGCATCAAGCGGAACAACCATGACTCCCGGACGATCATGACGGGCGGCGAACGCGCGCAATTCGATCGCCGCCCATTCGGCAAAGTGGACAGCATGTTCCTGGGCGCGTCGAAATGCGTGATACGGGTCATACGGTTCGACGACCGTATCGCTGTCGCCGTTGCGCCAGATCGGCAGGTGGGTGACACGATCCCGGCGAGGCGCCAGATAGAGCGGATCACCAACATAGCCGATGCCAGGCGAAACAATCTGGAGCGACGCATCCACCGCACGCAGCAGTGCGATCAGGCGGCGCGGCGCCACCCACCGCGGACGCAGGTGGGTGACGTGGGCATCGGAAGCAACGCTTGCCGGATCGATAATGACGTAGCGGGTGCCATTCAGGCGCAACGCCTGATCCAATCCTGTGCGAAAACCGCACTCGGGCAGCCATATGCCGCGCGGACGGCGACCAAGCAAACGGGTGATCGTCAGGGTTCCTATGTCGAGCTGCGCGCGCACCGATTCCTGGCGCGACAGCAGTGGCAGATACGCATGCGTTGCAGATCCCCCCAGCGGTTCGGCTATGCTGGCGGCGCACAACTCGCGCAGCGCTGCCACCAGATTGCGCCCGTAGCGCCCGATGAAACTGCGAAGAATCCCCTGCCCCCAGTCGAGATAGAAGCGCGCCAGATACGTCTGATGCCGCTGCCGTTGACGTTGCCAGCGCCGCAACGCTGCCTCGCAGCGCGCCAGCCAGCGTTCCATCCAGACGACAAAATGTTTCTGCACGACAATATCTGCCAGTTGTTCGAGCAACACCGGCGAATACGCCAGCGACACATACGGGCGCATACCGCGTTCGTGCAGATCATACAGGACGTTTAACGTGGGAATGATCGAATAGGCGATCATCTCGTGCAGCGGGTCTTCGCCGTCCGGACGACGACCCGCAGCGCGCAGGTATGGCATATGGCCGGTGAGAATGAGCGCCAGAGCGCCAGGAAACGACCGGTTTCCTTCCTTGCCGCTCTGTCCGTCATGGCTCACAGGAGCGCCTCCAGACGAGCCATCACCGCAACCGGCAGACCCGCAAGCACCATCGGATCGGCTATCTCGAACGCATGCACAACATCGATCAACAGACGCAGACGATCCACGCGCGCATAGTGTTCGGCAGTCAACGCGCCTCCCATTTCGTACCCTTCCAGCACACTCTGGCGAAAGACCGGCGACTGGCGTGATGAGAGCGCATATGCCAGATCAAACAACGGATCACCACCCACCGGCGCTTCAGGTCGTACCAGACCTTCGAGTTGCACCGACTCGCCCACGGTGACGATCGCGCGTGAAGGCTCGATAGCGCCGTGCAGCACACGCGGTTGCGCACAGGCAAGCGCCGGATGATCGAGCGTTGCAGCATAGAGCGCCGCAGCCACGTCTGAACCCAGTATGGTTTCTGCGTGCGCATCCACGCTTCGTTGCTCAAGCCAGCGCACCAGTGCGTCACGCCACGACCGCGATGACCAGCGACCGGTCGGCGTTGGCGCGCCAAAGCCAGGCGCCTCGATCCGATGAATCCGCCGCAGCGCACGCCCGATCTGCCTGCCCGCAACACGCGCGAGCGCCGGATCGTCGAGCGCGGCAAGCGGCAGACTGCCAGGATAGGTTTCGAGAGCATACGTGAACGGAACGGTGGTGCAGCTCAGATCGTATGTGATCAGGCGCGGCGCTGGCAGATCGTGCGCCGCAAGCATGCGCAGGAAGAAAACCTCGTGCGCCAGATCCGAGTCAGGCGCAATCACCAGCAACAGATGGTTGGTCGCCGTCGTAATGCGCACCTCGACACGCCGATTCGTCGCACCCACGAGGAAGGCGTCGGTCGGGCGCGCCTTGAGCGGCTCAACAATCGCCGCTGCATAGTCGCCAAGGCGTGCGACAATGCGCCGCAACGCCTCCGACGCTACAGGATCGTCTGGATCCAGGTCTTGGTTCAGATGCGCCCACACAGATGCAAGATACCATGGAGTGCGCTATCGTGCAACTGTGGGCAGACGGTAGACGCGGCGCGCATTGTCAGACCAGAGCTTCCGCTGCGCTTCGGGCGACAGGCCAGCCGTCAGCGTTGCCACGGTTTCCACCCAGCGCCGGTAACTGGTCGCCAGCAGTGCCACGGGCCAGTCGCCGCCGAACATCACGCGATCCTCACCGAACACCTCGAGCGCATGCCAGATATAGGGCGCCAGATCATCGACCGTCCAGCGGGCATGATCCGCCTCGGTCGCCACGCCGCTGATCTTGCACACCACATTCGGCAGGCGCGCCAGGGTCGCAATATGGACGCGCCACGGATCCAACCCGCCGCCGCGAATGTCCGGCTTGGCGATATGGTCGAGAATAAAGGTAACAGTGGGGCATTGCCGCACCAGTTCGATGACGGCAGGCAACTGATAATGATAGATGCAGACATCGAATGACAGACCATACTCTGCCAGCATCTCGACGCCGCGAATAAACGACGGTTGCAGACAGTACGCCGGGTCCGGCTCTCCCTGGAGGATGCGCCGCACGCCTTTGATGAGCGGACCGATGGCAACCAGCGCTTCCAGAAACGTCCGCACGCATTCGCCATCTTCCAGCGGCGCCCACGCCACGATACCCTGGAGACGCGGTTCGTGCGTCGCCAGTTGAGCGACGTGCTGCGCTTCGAGCAGCGCATAGGCAGGCGCGACATCCACCTGCACATAGACCATCGCAGCAATGTTCAAATCCGCAGCATGCTCACGGAATGTCTGCACATCGTAGGAACGATTGAGCAGATCACTGCTATCGAGCCAGGGAATGCGAAAATGCGCTGGATCCCACAGATGAAGGTGTGCATCGACAATTTCGATATCCATGTGCAACCATCACAGGCGACGTCGCTCCCACAACGGTTTCGGCGCGCCAATGCCAAAGGCTTTCCTCACCATCAGCAGGTATATCACGGTGACGATCTCAAGGATCAGGATGATCCACAACGACCAGAGCAATCCTGTTTCGATCCATTGATGAACAGCGATAGGAAGACCCCGTACCAGCAACCCAATGATCACACTGCGCCACAAAAATGCGGCGCCCAGCCCCACCACCGCTAGCGGGCCGCCAATCACGTGCGACCACCAGGCGCTCTGCAGAACCTCCCACAGCCCCCAGAAAAACCAGACAATCGTGAACGGCACAACAATTGCGAACGCTATATCGATGATCTGCATAGCCAGGGGAACGCCGAGCGCGGCTTTGTATGCGATCAACGCTACCGACAGCAATGCCAGAACGACACCCACAACAACCCCCATGCCTGCAAGAATCGCCACCCCAACCGGACGCTGCACACGCATCGATGATGATCTGACGACCCGAACGCCAGTACGACTCATTCCACATCCTCCCTTGCTACTGACGGGGCGGAACCGATGAATTGAAACGAAAGCGCAACTTGTTGTTTTGGGGTCTACGGGCTATTATAGCAGAGGTTAGAAATTGGTTGTCAAGTTTCGGTTTTGTCATCCGTCGAGGGAGCACGTATGTCTCACACCGATCTCCCACCCCTTACCCGTGAGCGTTTTCGTTCACGACGTTCCGTTGTCATGACCCATCGTGGCGTCGTTGCCACCAGTCAACCCCTGGCGGCTCAGGCAGGTCTGCGGATGCTCCTTGCTGGCGGGAGCGCCGCTGATGCAGTGGTTGCCGCCGCCGCCACGCTCAACGTGGTCGAACCAATGAGCACTGGCATCGGAGGTGATGCATTTGCGCTGGTGTATGATGCGCCATCGCGCACGGTTCGCGCATTGAATGGCAGCGGGCGCGCGCCAGCCGCACTATCACGGGAAACCTTCGCCGCGCGAGGACTGACCAGCATCCCGTGGACAGGTATGCTGCCGGTGACGGTTCCCGGCGCTGTGGATGCATGGATCGAACTGCTGACAGCGTATGGTCGTCTCCCACTCACACAAGTGCTCGCCCCCGCTATTGACTATGCTGAAAACAGTTTCCCGGTCAGCGAAATCATTGCGCGCGGCTGGAACCTGGCAGAACCCAAACTCGCCGCCCACCCCGATACAGCCCGCACCTACCTGCCGCAGGGGCGCGCTCCGCGCGCCGGTGAACTGTTCCGTCAGCCAGGACTGGCGCGCTCACTGCGGTTGATCGCCGAAGGCGGGCGCGATGCGTTCTACCGCGGCGCAATCGCTGCCGCGATCGCGGCAACCAGCGCCCGCGACGGCGGCGTGCTGACCCTCGACGACCTGGCGGCGCACCGTTCGACCTGGGAAACGCCGATCAGCACGACCTATCGCGGGTACACCGTCTATGAATGCCCACCGAACGGGCAGGGGATCACGGCGCTGATGGCGTTGAACATCCTTGAGGGATTCGATATGGCGGGGCTGACGCCCGCCTCGCCAGAGGCGCTTCATCTTCAGATCGAAGTGCTGCGCCTGGCATTTGCCGACGCAGCCGCTTACGTCGCCGATCCAGCGCACGTTCATGTGCCGACGGAATGGCTCCTGTCTGCTGCTCATGCCGCACAACGTCGCGCACACATCGACCCGCAGCGCGCGATGCCATTGGTTCATGCCAGCCCAATGCCCGGTGGACACGATACCGTCTATGTTACAGCGGTCGATGCCGATGGCAATGCGGTTTCATTCATCAACAGCCTGTACATGGGGTTCGGTTCGGGCGTGGTGGCAGGCGAAACCGGCATCTGCCTGCAGAATCGCGGCGCCGGTTTTGTCCTCGATCCGAACCATCCGAACTGTGTTGCGCCCGGCAAACGTCCGTACCACACCATCATCCCTTGCATGGTCACGCGCGACAACCGGCTGTGGGCCAGTTTTGGCGTCATGGGCGGGTTCATGCAGCCCCAGGGGCATGTGCAGATGCTGGTGAACATGATCGACTTCGGCATGAATCCGCAGGAGGCGCTCGATGCGCCGCGCTTTGAGTTGATCGATCCCTACCTCAGCCAGGATGCTGTGGCGCTGGAGCACGATCCGGCAAGTGCGGCGGCGCTCGCGGCGCGCGGTCATCGCGTTGTGGATCGCCAGGGAATGTTCGGCTTCGGCGGCGGGCAGATTATCGTCGTCGATGACGCGGGTGTACGCCACGCCGGTTCCGATCCGCGCAAGGACGGGTGCGCCGTTGCATATTAGTGATGCTTACCCGACTCCGTGACGGTCCAGGCTTCTGCCGGTGCGTGACGAGTGCTGCATGACGCGCGTCTGCCTTTCATGCCTCTCCCGGAAGCGCCGACGTTCTGCGCGATACTTCGCGCCGGAATGGGACGACGTGCGCTGGCGCCCGCCGAATCCCGGCGTGAATGCCAGGCGGCAAGTGCAGGCGATAGCGTGCGCCATCCGCGTCGCCCACACCCGGAACCGTGGCATAGACACTGCGGAGCGGCAGAACAGCGCAAGGGCGGTTCTGAGAACCACCCTTAGGATAACCGTCAGGTGGCAGTGAATATCGCGTGCCTGTCAATGTGTGACTGCCCCCACGCGCTCCGGGGCATTGCACGCCGTCTACAAGGCTGATATAATACCCGTAACGACGGTGACGGAGACAACGTAAGCGCTCATCAGCACACAGAGAGCCGCCGGTTGGTGCGAGGCGGCTGCCGGATGAACGCCGAATCCCCTCCAGAGTCGCCTGGGGAAAGGTATGGCGTCTTCCGCCTACTCGAACCAGCGCCGGGAGCGCCCGTTAACGCGCAGTGCAACGAGGTCGCGCCTGACGGACGCGGCGAATGAAGGTGGCACCACGGGGAAGAGAACTCCTCGTCCTTCACGGACGCGGAGATTTTTTATTGCTATAGATGCGTTTGGGAGCAACGCCGGCCGATTCGGGGGCGGGTACGCCTTCTGAAAACGCAACTGGCGGCGAATGGCACTGGAGATATGCAATCGATCGTGAACGGCGCACTGGCGCTGATCTATCGCCTGGCTCACGCTGTGCGCGGCGCGCTCTGGCACATCGCGCGTCCGTCGCTCCTTGGCGTGCGCGCGCTCGTGGTGCGCGCCGATCAGGTGCTGCTGGTGCGTCATCGCGGTGGTGCAACCCCCTGGGGGTTGCCTGGCGGTGCGGTCGATCCCCACGAACGTCTGGAAGAAGCCACGCGCCGCGAGGTCTACGAAGAGTCTGGCGTGCCAGCGGAGGTTCAGCGCGTGCTTGGCGTCTACGACGCCTTCCATTTCAATTATGTCAACTACATCGTTGTCTTTGTGTGCCATGCGCAGGGTGAACCGGGATCGTCGCGCTCGATCGAAATCGCCGACGCGCGTTTTTTTCCGTTCCGTGATCTGCCCGATGGCATTGACCCTGGATCACGTCGCCGGATCGACGAATATCTGGCTGGCGCGAGGGGGATCTCGGCGTTGTGGTGAGATACCTGTGGCTTCATGAGGATCAACGGAGCGTCTATGCCTGCATATACGCCTATTCTGGCAACACTCGGCTACGTTATGTCGCCTGATGGCGCATCGGTGCTGATGGTGCATCGCAACGCGCGCCCCGACGACGTGCACTACGGAAAGTACAATGGTCTGGGAGGCAAACTCGACTCGCACGAAGATGTGGTGAGCGGCATGAAGCGTGAGATCCGCGAGGAAGCCGGCATCGAGGTGGAAGAGATGGTGCTGCGCGGCACGCTCAACTGGCCCGGCTTCGGCAAAAAGGAAGAGGACTGGTTTGCCTTCGTCTTCCGCATCGACCGTTGGAGCGGCACGCCATTCACCAGCAACCCGGAAGGCGCCCTGGAATGGGTGCCGGTGGCGCGCCTGCACGAACTCAACCTGTGGGACAGCGATCGTCTCTGGATCGATATGGTCTTTGCGCGCGACAACCGGACCTTCTTCGGCGTCGCGCCGTACAAAAACGGCAAGATGGTCTCGTGGAGCTACGTGCTGCTCTGAAAGGAATCGCCCATGCTGGATATTCGGCTGATCCGTGAACAACCCGACATGGTCAAGGCGGCGCTTGGGCGGGCAGGCGTCGATCCGGCGCAGGTCGACGCCGTCCTGGCATACGATGAGCGCCGCCGCGCACTGCTGCGTGACGTGGAGCAACTGAAAGCGCTGCGTAACGCCGTCTCGAAAGAGATCGGCAAAATGAGCGACGCCGTCGAGCGTGAAGCCCGGATCGCCGAGATGCGCACCGTCGGCGACCGCATCGCCGCGCTGGATCGCGAACTTGCAGCAGTGGAGGAGCAGCAACTCGCTGCGCTGATGGAACTGCGCAACCTGCCGCATCCCGCGGTTCCCGACGGGCCAGACGAGGCGTACAACGTCGTTGTGGCGCAGGAAGGCGAACCGCGCACCTTCGACTTCACGCCAAAGCCGCACTGGGAACTCGGCGAAGCGCTCGATATCATCGATTTCGAGCGCGGCGTCAAACTCTCCGGTTCGCGCTTCTACGTCCTCAAAGGGCTGGGAGCGCGCCTGCAACGCGCTCTGATCCAATGGATGCTCGACCTTCACATTCAGCAGGGATACAACGAGGTTTACACACCGTTCGTGGTGAAAGAGCAGTGCATGTGGGGCGCGCGCCAGTTGCCCAAGTTCCGCGACAATCTCTACCGCGACGTGGAGGACGACCTGTGGCTGGTGCCGACTGCCGAGGTGCCGGTGACCAATCTGCACCGCGACGAGATTCTGGAGGCGGATCAGTTGCCATTGCGCTATTGCGCCTACACCCCCTGCTTCCGCCGCGAGAAGATGAGCGCCGGGCGCGATGTGCGCGGCATCAAGCGCGGGCATCAGTTCGACAAAGTCGAGATGTACATGTTCGTCCACCCCGAAACCAGCTACAATGAACTGGAAAAACTGCGCGCCGACGCCGAGGAGACGTGTCGCCTGCTGGGATTAACCTTCCGCACCAAAGAACTCTGCACCGGCGACCTGGGGTTTGCTGCCACCCGCACCTACGACATCGAAGTGTGGGCGCCGGGGCAGGGTGAATGGCTCGAAGTCAGTTCGTGCTCGAATGTCGAAGCCTTCCAGGCGCGGGCAGCCAATATTCGCTACCGTCCAGCGCCGGGAGCGCGCCCGGAGTACGTCCATACGCTGAACGGCTCGGGGTTGGGTCTGCCGCGCACGCTGATCGCCATCATAGAGAACTACCAGCAGGCTGATGGCAGCATCGTGGTTCCAGAGGCGCTGCGCCCTTACATGGGCGGCGTCGATGTCATTCGATCGCCATAGAACCATGTTGCCTGAAAAGAACACGTGTGCTATTATTTACGTGTCTGTGTGCAGGTTAACAGTGCAAAGGTGCGAAGGTTGAAAGTGGAACGCGGGGATTCCCCACTCCCCACCGCCCACTCCCCACTCTCCAGATTGAAGCTGGCAGGAGGATCGCGGTGACACGTGTCGAAGAAAAAGTGCGGCGCGGCTTTGAACTGGTGCAGCGCGCCGGTGAGGACAGCGACCTGCTCGGCGCGGCGTTGCTGGCGTTCCACAGCGCACTATCAGACTATCTGGACGCCGAACTGCGCCGCAGCCCGTTGTTGAGCGACGAGGAACGGAAGGCGATCGACGAAGGAACGATGACATGGCTGACGCGCGCAACACTGGCGCAGCGCGCCGGGCTGCTGACCGAGAAGCAGCGTGATCGCGTACTCGAGATCAATCGAGTGCGCACCGGTTTCGCGCATGGCGAAAGCTTCGCTGGTAGCGCGCGCAGTGTTGCTGCCTACGGCGAATTCGTCGCCGGACTCTGCGATCGGGTGTCATCCGCTTCCGTGCGCGAGACTGCAGCACACCGCGCTCCAACCGGCGCCCATCGCGCGGCGGCTGGCGCAACCGCAACCGCGACTGCCCAACCATCGCCAACGACAGCATCCGGGTTGCGCGCACGCGCTGAGGAGCGGAAGGCGCGCCAGGCAGGGCTGATCCCGGAAAGCCGATCGTTCCGGGTGGCGCTGGCGGCGGTCGCCGTACTTCTTCTGATCGTGCTGGCGGTCGCTGGCATGCAGCAACTGACGCCTGCGCCTCCCTCGATTGCCAGCGCACCGCCGACGAGTCTTTCAGCATCAAGTGCGCCGCCGCCAACCAGCACCCCGACGCCCCAGAAGGCGCGGATTGTCAACCTGCCGCCTGGCGGGCCAGGCTGGCTGCGCACGACGCCGAGTTTCCGCGCGCCGACCCAACCGGTACCCCTCAGTGAAGGGCTGGAAGTGACGCTCCTCGAGCGCGATCCAGTCGATGCCGAGGGGACGCGCTGGCGCTTTGTGAGTGTCGGCGGATACGATGGCTGGTGCCCGGAACACAATCTGGCATTAGGGAATGGTTGAACGCGGGGATTTATCCCTCGAACCGCTGCATCAGCAATGCGGAGTTATGCCCGCCCAATCCAATCGAATTCGACAGCGCCACGCGCACACTGGCAATTCGTGCCGCATTCGGCACATAATCGAGATCGCAGTCGGGATCGGGCTCTTCGAGATTGATAGTTGGCGGAATGCGCCCATCGCGGATGACAAGCGCGCAGATCAGGGCTTCGACCGCACCAGCCGCACCCATCATATGGCCGAGCATCGATTTGGTGGAACTGATCGCCAGGCGATACGCATGATCGCCGAACACTGACTTGATCGCGCGCGTTTCGGCGAGATCGTTGAGCGGCGTACCGGTGCCGTGCGCATTGATATACTCCACCGAGGCAGGCGGAAGACCGGATTTGCGTAACGCCATCGCCATCGCGCGCGCCGCGCCGCGCCCCTGATCATCGGCGGCGATCATATCGCCTGCATCACAACTATTGCCGTAGCCAGCGATCTCCGCCACAATCGGCGCGCCGCGCGCCAGCGCGTGATCGAGGCTTTCCAACACCAGCGCGCCGGCGCCCTCCGAAAGAATGAACCCATCGCGACGGGCATCGAACGGCTTACAGGCACGTTCAGGATTGAGGTTATCCTCCGCCAGGCCGCGCATATTCGAGAACGATGCCACAATCGTCGGATGGATCGGCGCCTCGCTCCCGCCGGCAATCACCACAGCGGCATCACCCCGACGGATCAGTTCATACGCTTCGCCGACATTGTGCCCCCCGGTGGAGCACGCAGCGACAACAGCCATGTTCGGACCCTGCGCCCCCAACTGGATCGCAATATAGCCGCTGGCCGAATCGGGAATCATATTGGCGATCAGAGTCGGAGAAACGCGCCGGGGACCGCGTTCGCGCAGAACGTCGTGGTTGTCGAAGATCAGGTCGAGACCGCCGGCGCCGCTGCCAAACACCACCCCCACCTGCTCCGGATCTTCGCGCGTCATATCGAGGCGCGCATCACGCACCGCTTCGAGCATGGCATTGAGCGCATACCGTACATAGAGCGGCATCCGACGCGCTTCACGCACATCAATGGCAGGATCGAGCGTAAAACCGCGCACCTCGCCAGCAATCCGTATGGTAAAACTGGACGCATCGAAGCGGGTGATCGGACCAATCCCACTACGTCCGGCGAGGAGCGCTTCCCACATCGACGGAACCGTATTCCCACACGGCGTCACGGCGCCCAGACCGGTAATGACGACTCGCTGACCGGGACTCATGGCAGAGCCTTTCCAGTCACGTAGCGGCAACCTGGCAGCCAGCGCGACACTCACCTGATCACACACTCCGCACCCGCATCAGATGCCGGAACCTTCCCCTTCGCTGTCGGTTTGCGCCACCAGCCGGGCTACCTCGGCATCGGTCAGCGGCACCGGTTTGGCGTGCGGCGTAATGCGCTTGATCAATCCCGACAACACCTGGCGCGGACCAACCTCGACAATCGTATCGACGCCGTGGGACACCATCTCCTGCACCGAACGAGTCCATTGCACCGGGCGCGTCAACTGCTGCGAGAGTTCGTTCCGCAGATCTTCGACCGTCGTCAACGCGCGCCCGCTGATATTGGCAATCAGTGGCACTTCCGGCGGGCGCAACTGGAGTCGATCCAGCAGTTCATCGAACCGCGCCGAGGCGCTCTGCATCAATGGCGAGTGGGCGGCGATGCTGACCTGCAGGCGCTGAACGAGTTTCGCGCCGCGCGCCTTTGCCAGTTCCATCGCGCGCTGCAATGCCCGATGTTCGCCGGAGATCACCGTCTGCCCTGGAGAGTTGGCATTGGCGACCGAGACAACCCCTTCCGCCTGCGCCTCCTCCACAACCTCTTCCAGAGTCTTTTCATCGAGACCGACCACCGCAGCCATCCCGCCGGGACGCTGCTCGCCGCTCTCCTTCATCAATCGCCCACGTTCACGCACCAGTTTGAGCGCATCCTCGAAATCGAGCACACCAGCCGCAACAAGCGCAGTAAACTCGCCAAGGCTGTGACCAGCGACGAGGGAGGGCGCACCCAGATACCCGAAGGGACCAAAACGCTCCTTGAGCGCTTCGAGACAGGCGACACTCACCGTCAGAATCGCAGGCTGCGCATTGATCGTATCGTCGAGATCCTCCTGGGGACCCTCGAAGCATAGCCTGGAGAGTTCGAAGCCAAGCACCTGATCCGCCTTCTCGAAGACCCGACGCGCAGCAGGCGACGCCTCGCACAACTCCTTGCCCATGCCGACGTATTGCGAACCCTGACCTGGAAAAACCAGTGCGATTCGCTTTTTCATATCATCAAAGGTATTCAAGCGATCCTCCTGACGAAGGGGTTTGCTCAAATAACGGACTGCCGTGCGCCGTCCTTGGCGCCGCGCCAGACAACGACAAATGCGCGATCTTTTTCGACGCTCGCTCAAAAACGACTCAGGAGTATAGCAACGAGCGCCATGATTGTCAAATATTTGTGCATTTTGCCACAATGATGCAGAGGCGGATCAATCTGGTATAATGCTCGCTACGCTGGTATTCAGCCCAAGGAGCGCCCATGAAGTTGCTGATCTTCGTGACCGATGATAGTGTCGCGGATGCGACAGTCGATGCGCTGGTCGAGCAGGGGTTTCGCGTGACCCGGCTGGCATCGACCGGCGGTTTCCTCCGCAAAGGGAGAACGACGCTGCTGGTTGGCGTGGAAGACGCCGCTGTCGATCGCGCGCTGGATCTGGTACGCAGCGCAGCGCCTGGAACGCTCTCGATTACACTGGATCTCGAACGCTACGAGCGCCTGTGAAAATCCTCTATGTCGCCAGCGGCATTCCTGTTCCCGGCACGCTTGGCGGCTCAACTCATACTCTCGAAGTCGCACGCGGGCTTGCACAGCGCGGCCATACTGTCGATGTCGTTGCATGTTCCCGATCCGGCGCATTCGAGATCGCTTCGCTGGCGCGCCCGGTGTCGTCCCGCTTCGGTCCTGTGCGCCTGCACCACATCGACATTCCCAAAGCCGTGAGTCTTCTCGCCGCTCCGGTCATCATGCGGTTGGTGCGCGCCCTGACACCCGACGTCATTATGGAACGATACTATAATTTTGCCGGTGCAGGCATCCTGGCTGCCAGACGGTTCGGCATCCCTTCGATCCTCGAAGTCAACGCGCTGATCGTTGATCCTCCAGCGGTGCTGAAACGCCGCCTTGATGACATGCTTGGCGGACCGCTGCGCCGCTGGGCAGTGGCGCAATGTCGCATGGCAGACCGGATCGTGACGCCGCTCCACACCACAGTTCCGTCCGACATTCCACGTGCAAATATTGTCGAACTGCCGTGGGGCGCCAATGTGGAACATTTCTGTATTGATCGACCCCCGATCAATGCTGTGCACACGCCACCGACGGTCGTGTTCCTTGGTTCATTCCGCGCCTGGCATGGCGCGCTCGACGCCGTGCGCGCCAGCAGCATCCTTGCCGGGCAGGGACGCGCGTGCCATTTCCTGTTTATTGGCGATGGTCCGCAACGCGCCGCCGCAGAACGTCTGGCGTCACGCTGGCGCGAACAGTTCACCTTCACCGGCGCAGTGCCATACGACGATGTGCCTTTACTGCTGGCGCAGGCATCGATTGCAGTGGCGCCGTTCAACACGGCGGCGCATCCCGCGCTCCGCGCTGCCGGATTCTTCTGGTCGCCATTGAAAGTGTTCGAGTACATGGCTGCGGCGCTGCCAGTGGTGACGGTCGACATCCCGCCGCTCAATCAGATGGTGCGCCACGGCGTCGAAGGGCTGCTCTACCCCGAAGGCGACACTGACGCATTGGCGGCAGCGATTGCGTATCTGCTCGACCACCCGGACGAGGCGCGCGCCATGGGAACACACGGGCGCGAGCGCGTGACCGCGCACTTCTCGTGGGCGCGGCACTGCGAGAAACTGGAACGAGTCCTGGGAGAGATTACAGGGGGACGTTGCTCCGACCCGTCCCACCACGGCGGGGAAGCGGGCAAATGGAGGGGGTAATGGAAGGGCGCGTCGCCGACCTGCCCCACTACGGCGGGTTGACCCCGCCCCACCACGGCGGGAAGCGGGCAAATGGAGGGGGGTAATGGAAGGGCGCGTCGCCGACCTGCCCCATCAAGGAGGGAAGGGTGCAGGTGGGAACGACAGGGGGTTAAGGGTTGGAAGGCGGAAAGGAATGCCCAACCCCCAACCCCTAACCCTCAACCCCGATCCTGGTTCTCAGTTCTCAGTTCTCAGTTCTCAGTTCTCAGTTCTCAGTTCTCAG
>ERZ1685331.17-NODE-17-length-66746-cov-20.189261_pt1 | contig 66746 bp, 55 predicted proteins | sample MGYA00580194_ERZ1685331 | MGnify/ENA primary metagenome ERZ1685331 (study PRJEB41501, sample SAMN08275520) | hot springs metagenome | biome: alkaline hot spring; material: microbial mat | place: Russia: Ush-Beldyr | collected 2015-07 | depth 0.5 m m ...
GCCCCTACGTTGGCGCCTTCCACGCCCCGGCTGCGGGCGCGCACGGGGGGTCGCCCCTCCTGCCCTGGGCGCGCACGGGGGGTCGCCCCGACTGTGCCGCCGGCAACGTGCAATGGGCAACCTTCCACTCCCTCACTCAACCGGTATCTCCTTGTAGTTGAGCGATACGTCAATCCCGCCGCGCCGCCGGATCGCCTGCGCAACAAAGTAGACGATCAACCCCGAAAGGAAGATACCGATGTTGATCAGGAACATGCCAAACCCCAGCACTCCTCCACTCAGGGTCGAAGGATCGAGGCTGATGCCGGAGAAGGGATCGTTCAGATACGCCCATTCCATCACGGCGCATGCCACGAGCGACAGCACGCCGACGATGCTGATCACCGGCACACCCGCCACCCGCCATTTTACCGGCGATCCTTCAAAGACATCGGGTCGTCGGTATGGAAGCAGGACTGCCGCCAGCGACACCAGCATGAAGGTCAGGATAAACCCAAAGATGCCGGAGAGGGTTGCGAAGTATGGCGTGAACACGTAGATCGCCAGCGAGACAATCGATAGCATGCCCATAATCCACAGACTGACAACCGGCGTGTGAAAGCGCTCGCTGACGGTCGCCAGACGCGCAGGCATCAACCCATCGACCGCATATGCCAGCAGGTTGCGCGACGCATTCAGGATCTGCCCTGGCAGCCAGGCGTATGACCAGAAGATGAAGCCGAAGCAGATCAGGAATGCCACCACTCCATTCTGACTCGCATACGCGATCAGTTCGTGGAAGCGCGGCATGGCGCTCAAGCCGACGCTCTCCGCTCCCAGATCGCTGAGCGTGCTCACGGCGCCAAGGAAATCCGCGCCGACGGCGCGCGTCGTTGCCCATACCAGCAGGAAACCCCACACAGCGGCATAGATCACTGTACCGGGGATCGCCCACGTCTGCAACCGCGCCGCCTGTTTCACTTCGCCGCCGATGTATGCCGATGAGAAACTGAACCCCATCGTCAGATAGATCCAGGTCATCGGCAGCAGGGTATTCATCCAGTCGAACGGTGCGGCGGCATAGCCGCTGGCGCTGACGATCTGTTGATAGGTGTCGGGCTGACCGTTCAGCGCGCTGACGTAGCGGTTGAATACATCGGGAAACGCGACGACGTCCGCAGTCAATCCAACGATGAGCGCCGTGATCGCGCTCAACGTCGCCAGCAGGAAGAGGACATTCTGCACGCGGAAGAATGACTTCAGCCCAACGGTGAACAATGTTGTCAGAATCAGGATCAGGATGGCGCCGACAACGAACTGCCCGGTAGGGGTCACCGTCCAGTCGGCGATGCCAACCCGCGCCGTGTTGCCGGTCATCGCCGCGATCACACGACAGAACGGCGCCACGCCATAGGTCGCCAGGAATGCTGATGGCACGCCGCCGTACAGGACCCACCAGATGGTCATATTCCAACTGCCCATCATGCCCAGCGCCGGACCCAGCACACGGCTGACGTACACATAGTCGCCGCCGCTGCGCGGCATGGTGGCGGAGAGGAACGCATAGACGCACGCGGTTGGCAGCGCCAGCAGCGCGCAGAACAGCAGCGAGAGGTAGATGTTGCCGCCCGCATACGACGGAATGATCAGGAGCATGAGCGCGACCATCAACCCAATGCTGATGAAATTGACGTTGTACACTAGCACGTCGAGCATCCCCGCCTGACGCACCAGACCGGTGGCTTTGCGGGCAAAGGCTCGGGGAGCGGCGATTGATTGCGAACGTCCTGCCACGTTGCGCCTCCTTTCAATCACAGAAGGTCGGAACCGAAACGGTGATTGATATCCCACGCCAGCGCGCGCGCTGGAGCGCCGTCAACTGCGCCAAGCGCCAGCGGAAGAATGGCGAACATATACGCCTGCCCAAAGTGCAGGGCGTCGAGGTTGCAGAGATTTTCGGCAATGAGGAGATCGGCGCCGAGGAGGATGGCATGCGCCGCGTCGCCGCCGCCAACCGTCGAGTCGACGTTCAGCGCATCGACTGCTACCAGCGATGCGCGGCGTTCGACAAGCGCATGCGCCAGATCGAGGCTCAGGTAGGGATGCCGAAAGTAGCGCCCGTCCTGCCAGAACGCTTCCCAGCCGGTGCGGATAACAACGATCATGCCCGGACGCAGATCGACGTCAGCGAGAACCTCAATGCCTATCGGAGCGTCATCGGCGTATCCGCGGGCATCAACGACGACCCCAGGAGCGATGAAGCGTTCGAGCGGAAATGCGCCGATGCCGCGCCTGTCGGCGAAGTAGTGCAGCGGCGCATCGACATGTGTGCCGCTGTGACTCCCCAGGCGCAGCGCGCTGACCCGCCAGGGGGACGCGCCGCCAGCAACAATCTGTACCTCAGGATCGCCAGGGTAGACCGGCATGCCGCCCATCAGCGTTCGTGTCAGATCGTAGATCATTGCGTCTCCGATTTTCTGATGATCTATCCGCTCACCAGTTGGTGCGCCCGGATGCGTTCGCCTTCAAGGGTGATCAGTGCGCCGTGCAGCACGCCTTCGCCATAGGCGCTGCCGGGATTGATGCACAGTGTGCGTCCGATCCGCACCGCACCCCGCGACTCGTGGATGTGACCGTGCAATGCCAGCAGCGGCTGAAACTCCTCAATCACCCGCCGCACTGCCATGCTGCCCACCGGCGCCGTCACCACCTGCCCCCCCTCGGTCACAACGGTCAGATCGTCGCGCACTTTCGGCGCATCGTCGAGCGTGCTGCGGTACGGCGGGCTGTGCAGCACAACGATCGCCGGACGGTCGCGATCCAGGCGGTCGGCGACGGCGCGAATCCGGCGTTCCAGTTCTTCTTCGCTCATTTCACGCGGACTGTGCCAGGGGGTCGGCGGCACCCACGACTCGCCCAGAATCTGGTGTTGTCCCCATTCGAGCACACATCCATCCGGGTTGCGCACCACACTGCCGCTGCGCAGCGCGTCATCGAGCGCCGGTTCGTCGTCGTTGCCCGCCATTACGAAGCAGGCGACGCCGCTGCCCGCCAGTCGTTCTTCGGCAAGCGCGACCCAGCGCCGCACCGCGTCGATCATCACGCGACGAAACACGTGATCCAGATAGTCGGGTTCCGCTGCCAGACGGCGGTACTCGTCCGGCGCACAGCGGTACGGATAGAAACCGTTGAAGCGGATATTCTTTTCGAGCGTCGCCAGTTCTGCATCGTCGCGGGCAAGCGTTTCCTGCCCGAGAAACGTTGCGCGATACCCCTCCGGCGTCTCCACCAGCGGCACGAGCATCTTGCCGGTGAGATCGCCGCCCATCACCAGCGCCTGCGCGCCATAGAACTGCGCCGCGTTCAGAAACTTGAGCCAGCAACGCTCCGACCCGTGAATGTCGCTGCTGTAGAACAGGCGCACCGTCGCACCGTCGTTCGATCGCTGTTTTCGATTGAAGAGCCACATTGTCATCCACCTTCGTCGGGAATATCGTACCAGCGCACCCGGTCGCCGATCCGCGCCCGCATCTTCCACGCCATCGTCTTCGGCTGCGCCTCGATGGTCGCGCGCAACGCCGCGATCTGCGACGATACCCGGTAGGCGCCGTATGCAGGACGCCCGACTGCCCACTGTTCGAGACGATCCAGGCTGAGCGTCAGCGTCCGGTAGATACCCCAATCGCGCGCTGCCAGTTGCGCAATGTACGCAGCGTCAATCGCTCCGGGTTCCGTACCGAGCGGCAGATCGGAGAGGAGCGCAAACAGATCACGCTGGTCGTTCTCGGTCGCCTCCACCACCTGGAGTTTGGTCAGCAGCAGATCGGCTGGCGTCAGGGTTGCGGGGTGCAGATGCAAACGGTCGCGCAGGTCGAACGTGTGACACATCTGAAACCGGTCGAGAAACACGTCGATGTGGCGCTCATCCGATGCGTGCCGGAAGATCAGACGCTGCGCGCCATGCAACAGATTGAATTCGCGGTCCGGCTCGAACCCATGATCGACGAACAGGCGTTGTAAGGCTGTACGTTCCCTGGCAAGCCCAACCATGTCGATATCTTTGTAGGCGCGCTCGAAATCAGGATGGCGCGCCGTTGGACAAAGATGGAAGACGGCGATGCCGCCAAGCAATCGCAGGCTGAGACCAGAATCGTCCGCCGCAGCGACGAGGCGTCTCGCATCATCATACAACGTATCGACCGGCATAAGGGGCGCGAGATTTCCACGAAGGTATAAGGACGGTCAAAAGCCGTCAATATCAGCATAGCGACGGCAGGACAATTTGTCAAACGCGGAGCGCGGCAGGATTATTCAGAGCATGAATACATGTATTCAACCCCGGAAATCTACTACGAATGCTGGTTGACTGCAGCGCTTCAGGAGGCCTGTCGGGATCGCCAGATTATTGTACGCACCGGCGCGCGACAGGTTGGGAAGAGCACGTTGCTGGCGCACGCCGAATCCTTCCGCCACCGGCGTTCACGCACAATGGATGATTTCGACGTGCAGGATCAGGCGACACGCGCGCCAGAGGCATTGTGGGCCGGAACCGATCACGTCGTGCTGGACGAAGTGCAGAAAGCCCCCCAAACTGCTTCAAGCGGTCAAAATCGCTGTGGATCGCAATCCGGGGAAATATCGCTTCGTCCTTTCCGGTTCTGCCAACCTGTTACTGATGAAGCAGGTCGGCGAAAGCCTTGCCGGTCGGGCGGTCTATTTCATTCTCGATCCAATGACGCCTGGCGAGATTCGTCGTGCGCCGCGACCCGACATTCTGGCGCGGTTGTTGAACGATGATCTTCCTGACGAAGGCGCGCTTCCCGAAGAACCGGCAGATCCCGCCGAAATCATCTTGCGCGGTCTGATGCCGCCGTTGCTGCGCCTTTCCTCGCTACAATCGTGGGTGCGTTGGTGGGAGGGGTATGTTGCGACGTGCTTGGAGCGTGATGTGCGTCAGATCGCCCAGATCGACGCTTTGATCGATTTTCGTAGACTCCTGGAACTGCTGGCGCTTCGCTCAGGTCAGTTGCTGAATCAGTCGGCGCTGGCGCGCGATGCGCATATGTCGCAACCAACTGTGTATCGTTACCTGGGGCTGCTGGAGGCGACACACCTGTTTGAGCGCCTGCCGGCTTACGCTGTCAGTCACACAACACGCCTGCTCAAATCGCCCAGGATATTTCTGAGCGATCCCGGTCTGGCAGTTTTTCTGGCAGGATACTACACGGTTGACGACGTGCGCGCTGCCCGAAAATATGGCGCGTACTTCGAGACGCTGATCTATCATCATCTGCGTGTGCTGACCCGCCTCATGACGTCGGCAGGGCGCCTCTTCTTCTGGCGCACACGCAACGGCACAGAGGTCGATTTCGTTGTCGACCGGTGGTGAATAGTGTATGCCATCACTGATGCCGAATACATCGTTGATGTACTGGCAGTGCGCAAACGTCCCCCACACGACTACGGCGATTTAGAAAATCTGCTCTCCGAGGTCTTGCCTTGAGAATCATTGGTCCATTACGCCGCCGTGTCAGGCGCCCCGGCGAAGAGATCGGCGACCGGCACAGCAACCGGGAAGCGTTCCGGTTGAAGCGTGGCGTCCGGTCCGATCAATTGGGTGAAGGCGTAATTCTCAAGCGTGGCGTCAGGTGCGCAACAGACCAGCACATCCCGCGTTTCCGGGCGAACGATCCAGTATTCGGGGACGCCAGCGCGCGCGTAGACACGCCGTTTGATGATGGTATCCTGCTCCGGGTTCGATGGCGATAACACTTCGGCGATCAGGTCAGGAACGCCACGAATGCGCCGCTCGCTGATGATTTCGGCACGGTCACGCCGCACCAGTACGAAGTCGGGCTGCACCGGATCACATCCCGGCATCAGCACGCCAACCGGTGCGGTTGCGGCATACGCCAGTCCCTGCTCTTCCAGCGGCATGCCAACGTATTTATCCAGGCGCCGCACAACCCACAGATGATAATAACTCGGCGCAGTGGTCATATACAGCACGCCCTCGATCACCTCGTAGCGGTTGCCGTCATCCGGGAGTTCGCGCTCCCAGCGCTCATAGTTCCACCCTGCATCCAGTGATCGGAGCGTGATTGTCGGCAGATGCGCAACATCAGCCATGGCGTTCCCCTGGTCAGCCGTCTGTTGCTGGTATGATACCGCGAGCAACGCAGCGATGCAACGTTGCTCTTCTAAACTACAGAGACAATGAGAAAACCACTTGTGGCCTGCGCACCTGCCGCCCCTCGCGTCTCGCGCCTCCCACATTCAACATTCAATGTGTAACGTGGCGCCGTTGCGGTGCAACACCACGCCGTTGCGGTGCAAGGGCGGGGACGGAAGGGTGGTGCTGCCCGGTGGGGGCGCGGCGATGCTGCACCCTGACGATGACGTTCGCGGGTGAGGTGCAAGGGCGGGGATGGATGGGTGGTGCTGCCCGGTGGGGGCGCGGCGCCGCCGTGCCCCTACGATGACGTCCGCTCCGCCAGCAGCCGCAGACCGTTCGCCACAACGATCAGGGTGCTGCCTTCGTGCCCTATGACACCAAGGGGCAGCGGAACGGCGCCGAACATGGCGAACACCATCAACACCGCCATAACAGTGAAGGCGAACGCCAGGTTCTGCCGCACGATGCTGCGCGCGCGCCGCGCTAGGCGCAACGCTCCCGGCAGACGGCTCAGATCGTCGCTCATGAGCAGCACATCGGCGCTCTCAAGCGCCACATCCGTGCCTGCCGCTCCCATCGCCACGCCCAGCGTCGCACTCGCCAGCGCCGGCGCATCGTTGATGCCGTCGCCGACCATGGCGACCGGACCGTATCGCTCTTCGAGCTCGCGCAGCACAGCGACCTTCTCTTCCGGCAGCAGTTCGGCGCGCACTTCGTCAACGCCGAGCGCCTGCCCGAGCGTCTGCGCCACCCGCTGATTATCGCCGGTCAGCAGCACTACTCGCTCGATCCCGGTCTGCTTCAGGCGCGCAACCGCCGCTGCCGCTTCAGGGCGAACCGTATCGGCAATGGCGATAATCCCCCAGACGGCGCGTTCACATCCGAGCGCCACCACAGTGCGCCCCAACTCCTGCTGCGCCGTAATCTGCGCCGCAACCTCCGGTGTCAGGTCGAACAGCGACGGACGGCCAATCGTCAACCGGCAACCGTTGATCGTCGCCGCAGCGCCAGCGCCGGTCAGCGACTCGAAGCCGGTGACAACCGGCGCTGGCAGACCACGCTCATTCGCGCCGCGCACAATGGCGCGCGCCAGCGGATGCTCCGACGGTCGCTCGACGGCGGCTGCCAGTGCCAGCAGACGGCGCTGGTCGGGCGAGAGCGGTCCGAGCGTGTCGTCAGGGATCGGCTGCGGCGGGCGGGAGGACGCCTCCGCGTCGGCAAGCGCCTGTTCCAGTTCCGCTGCGGCGCCGTCCACCGGAATAACCGCCACCACGCCGGGGCGACCTGTTGTGAGCGTGCCGGTTTTATCAAACGCCACGACCCGCACCTGTGCGGCGGCTTCCAGATGGCGCCCGCCTTTGAAGAGCACTCCGCCGCGCGCCGACGCCGCCAGCGCCGAGAGGAACGCCGCCGGGATCGAAATGACCAGCGCGCACGGTGATGCCACCACCATCAGCGTCATCGCGCGGTAGAGGGTCGTGCCCGGATCCCATCCCAGGAAGAGGAGCGGAATAATAATCGCCAGCAGCGTCAGACCGACGACCGCATACGCATAGTACTGCCCGATCACCCGGTCGGTGAAATCCTGGCTCTTCGCCTTCTGTTCGCGCGCCTCGCGCACCACCTGCACAATCCGCGCCAGCGTCGAATTCTCCACCGAAGTGGTCACGCGCACTTCGAGCGCCCCCTGCCCATTGATCGTGCCAGCGAACACCTTTGCGCCGGGGCGTTTCTCGACGGGCATCGACTCGCCGGTAATCGAGGCTTCGTTCAGCGCCGACTCGCCGCGCACCACCACGCCGTCGGCGGGGACCTGCGCGCCGGGGCGCACCAGCGCCACCTCGCCGACCTGCAACTCTTCCACCGGCACGCGCACGAGTGTTCCGTTGCGGTACACCTCCGCTTCCTTCGGCGTCATATCGAGCAGCGCGCGGATCGAGGCGTGGGTACGCCCCATCGCATACGTTTCGAGCGTGCCGGAGAGCGAAAACAGGAACATCAGAATGGCGCCTTCGCGCGGCTGACCGACGATCGCCGCACCGACAGCCGCCACAATCATCAGAAAGTTGACGTCGAACTGCCGCTTCTTGAGCGTCTCCCACGCCTCCTGAACGCTGTAGAACCCGCCGCTTGCATACGCGACGGCGTAGAGCAGCCAGGCGACCCAGTGTGGCAGCGTCATGAAATCTTCGACGATCCATCCGGCGATAACCGCCATCAGCGTAAGCGCCGTCAGGCGGATCATCCAGGGGAGCGCGGCAAGTTCCGCCTCTTCCGGCGTCAGCGGGCGAGTTTCGGCGGGCAGCATGCGCAACGTCGCACCTGCGTTGCGGGCAAGCGCCTCGATGTCGGCGACATTCACGCGACCGCCGTCGTAGCGCAGCGTCAGCACACGTTCCTGTTCGTCGTAATGAATGGCAAGCACCCCGGGGCGGGAGCGCAATTGAGCAATCAATTCCTGGGTTGACATTTACGCATTCTCCTCATGCTGAAGAATACGGCGATCTTCGGGGTCCAGGCGCGCCAGCAGGTCTTCTCCCAGGCGCGCCAAGATGCGTTGAGCGAACAGTTCCATCCAGACGAACTGATGCGCGAGTGACACCAGGTTCGGGTTTGTCGTGACGGTCGCCGACGTCGTTGCATGACCACTGGCAATCAGGCACTCGCGGTCGTCCGCCACAATGATCAACGTCTCCTCCATTTGATGCAGCGTCGTTTCGAGATGCGGATGGCGCACCACCTGACCAAGATCGAACGGCGCATTTCCCGTCAGAATGACGCCGAGCCGCACGCCGCGCGCGTAGGCGGCAGTCAGCGCAGCGCGCAGTTCAGTAACATCATCGTCGGTCAGCACAAGCAGCAGTTCGGTCTGCGCACGTTCAATCATTTCGCGGGCATAGTGCAGCGCCTCCCGGCGACCGCTGAAGGTCCACAGCCGTCCTTCATCGTGGCGGCGGTAGAGCGGCGCCAGGCTGGTGCGCAGATCCGCGACGCGCTGCCGCATTCGCTGCTCATACCGGTCGAGCAGGATATCGGGCGACACCGGACGATAGAGGGTCGCCTTTTCATCGAAACTCTTGAGCACTGCGCCACGCGCCTCGAGCCGTCCAAGCGCCTCGTAGACCATCGAGCGCGGCACACCAGCCAGTTTCCCGATCTGATACCCGGTTGCCGGGTGCTCTTGCAGCAGCGCCAGATAGACCTTCGCCTCGTACTCGGTAACCCCAAGCGCCGTCAGTTGTTCGAGCATGTCCATAGTCGTTTGTTTCCAAACTAGTAGTTAGATTATAAACTACTATTGAAAAAAGTCAAGAGGTTGACAGGTTGGAACGATCTGACTATAATCGCTGCGCTGTGAGGATTGGCGTATCGGTGATTATTCCCAACCTGCACTCGCCATTGATCGGCGAGGTGATCGACGCCATCGCCGGCCAGACGGAACAGCGTCTGATCGATGAAATCGTCGTCATTGGGCAGGACCGGTATGGACTGGCTAGACCGCCGGCGCGATATGTCGAGACGCCGCATCAAGTTTCGGCGGCGCGGGCGCGCAACCTGGGCGCGGCGCTTGCGAAGGGCGACTACCTGCTCTTCATCGACGCAGACTGCATCGCTGCTCCGGAACTGGTTGAGCGGATTGTCGCACATCTGCGAGCAGGTGCTATGGTGGTCTGCGGCGGGGTTGAGATTGAAGGCGGCGGCTACTGGAGCGTATGCGACAATCTGCTGGTCTTTGCCGATTATCGCAACACATCGCCAGCAGGGGAACGCACCTGGGCGCCAAGCCTGAACCTGTGCATCGAGCGATCGCTCTTCCAGCGCAGTGGCGGGTTCGATGAACGCTTCCCTGGCGCGGCTGGCGAAGACGCCGACCTGAGTCTGCGCTTGCGTGCGAGCGGTGCCAGGATTGTCTTCGAGCCGAAGGCGTGGGTCATCCATCGTCACCAACGGGCAACGCCGCGCGCTGTGTGGGATCACCTGCGCGCGTTTGGGCGAGTGCAGGCAACCATCTGGCGCCGCCACGCACAGGTGATGCCGCCGCCGCTGCCGCTCGACCGGTTGCGGGCGCTTGCTCCGGCGTTGCGGGTTGCGGCGCCGCTTCTGGCAACGCGCGATGTGGTCTATCTGGGGCGAGGCGCACCGCACATGTTGCCTGGGCTGATCTGGGCGCGCACTGCGTGGTATTGGGGAGTGGCGGAGGGGGTGGGGATCTGGCGGCAACAGCTTCTGCGGTAATTGCACGGCGCACGCTTCCCATTGCAGCGCTTTAGAAAGGAGCGAGGGCACGCTGGAGGAGGTCGCTCAGTCGTTCCAGACCTCCGCAGCGCACGTTTGATAGCCACAGGTTATGGTCAGCGTATCTGTCATAATTCCGAACCTGCATTCTCCTTATCTTGGCGCAGTGATTGATGCGCTCCGTCGCCAGAGCATCCAACCTCTAGAAGTTATTGTTGTTGGACAGGATCGGTATGGATTTGCTCGCAATGACGGAAGAGTTCGCTCGATTGAGTCTCCGGTTGCGCTCTCTCCCGCACAGGCGCGTAATGTAGGGGTTGCATACGCACAGGGCGACATTTGCGCCTTTCTTGACTCGGATTGTGTGCCGCATTCGATGTGGCTGGAGCGTCTTCTCAGGCGTGCCTGGAGCGAGACCACAGCGGTGGGAGGGAGCATCTCCCTCGGTCAGTGGCGTTACTGGGAATTGTGTGATAACATTGCGTGCCTTGGTTCATTTCTGTCGACGGCGCCGCCAGGAGAACGTCCCTATCTGCTATCGGGCAACATGGCGATAGCCACGAACCTGCTGCGACGAATGGCGGCATTTGATACGCGATTACACACCGGTGAGGATGTTGACCTGAGCTTCCGATTGCGGCTGATCGGCGTAAAGCTCTATTTCGAACCCAAAGCATCGGCGTGCCATTACACGACGCGCACGACGGCGCGGAGCGTCTGGCAGCATATGTATGCCTGGGGACGCGACTGGCCCCTCGTGGCAGAGCGATACCGATCTCTGATCGGCGTCAGCCTGTGGGATCGTCTGGTTCGCACATCGCCGCGAGCGGCGGCGGCGGCCATTCCTGGCCTGGCACTACGCGACTCAGCGGGTTACTATGCCACTCAACCAGAATTGTTGCGAGACTATCGAGCGATGCTGCCAGGCGTCGTGTGGGCAAGAACAGGCTGGTACCTGGGCGTCATTCATGGACAGACACGGCTCAAAGGGTGAACTGAGCGTTGCTATCATTGTCTTGCACTGGCGTGATGATCAACGCACACAGCATTGCCTGGAGTCGCTGCGCCGGCTCGATTATCCGGCGTATTCGATCACCCTGGTCGATAATGGGTCGCACAACGGTTCCATCGAGCGATTAGCGACTCAGTTTCCCGATATTCCGGTTATCCGTCATCAGGAAAATCGGGGGTTTGCTGGCGGCGTCAATCCGGCGATTCGCCGTGTTTTAGCAGAGGGCGCCGATGCTGTTATGCTGCTCAACAATGACGCGACCCCATGGCCCGACGCGCTGCGGCGCATGGTGCAGGCACTGGAGCGACATCCACAGATTGGCATCCTGAGCGCAGCCGTGGTTCGCGCCGACCAACCTGATGTCATGGCGGGCGTGGGATCGATTGTGGGTCGCTACTGGACGGCGCCAATAGCGTGGAATGAGCAGATCACACCACTTCTTCCCGATGTCCCGGTATCAATACCGACAGCGTTTGGATGCGCCCTGCTCATTCGTCGCACCGTCTTTGAACAGACAGGACTGTTCGATGAGCGATTTTTCTTCTACTACGAAGATACAGATTTCTGTCTGCGCGCACGCGCTGCCGGCTTCGATATCGCCTATCTTCCAGGAGCAGTGGTGTATCACGCGGTATCCGCAAGCACACGCGGTATTGCTGGTTTGCGCGAGTTCTACATGGCGCGCAGTCGCCAGATCTTCTTCCGCAAGCGCCGGGCAGGGATTGAACGCTTGATCTACGCGGTCGTCGCTCTCTTCCATCTGGCGCGTGTCGCTCGTTGGAAGCTGCAGCAAGGCGGGTGGAGCGATGCCGTCGGCTATGTTGCTGGAGGGCTGGCAGGATTGATGATGCCGATCAAACGTACACACGAGGCGCAGTCGCTGCATAAGGAAGAGATTCTATGGCGAGCATAACCCTTGCTCCGCGGGTGCGCCTCGTGATCGAACGCCTGTGGGAAGCATTCCGATCACGTCGATGGCAATGGGCAGTGGGGATCATCTTCTTCTCCGTCATCAACGGGTATATCGGTTATCGGCTGTATCAGGAACGCGATCAAATAGCGCAATTGCGAGATATTCATATCGAACCTGTCTGGTTGCTTCTTGCTTTTATCGTGCAGACGGCTGGCGTGCTCAACGCTGTGGACTCATGGGGCGCAATGCTCCGCCGTCTTGGGCATCAACTCCCGCTGCGGACGCATTTTCGCATCTATGCATTATCGAACCTGGCGGCGCGGTTGCCTGGGATTGGCATCACTGCCGCGAGTCGGGCATTTCTGTATAATCAACGCGGCGTCGATGGGGTACAGGTCGCCGCAATGGCGCTGCTGGAGCCTCCCATTTTTGGCGTCGCAGCAGCGATCGTGGCGTTGATATCCCTGATGCTTCCAGGAAGCGCCAGCGACTTTGTTAACCCGTGGGTGCTCGTGGGAGTGTGTAGTGTTGTTTTCATCATCCTGATATCCCCACTCTTCCGCCGTCTGCTTGATTGGCTGGTTGCACGTCATCTGGCCGCCGCGACATTACAATCGCGCCATGTGCTCGTGTGGGCTGCGCGAAATACGATAACGATCGTGCTGGGAGGCATCGCGCTCTATTGCGTCTGCCGCGCTGCCAGCACTATTCCGGATTCTTCTTTCGTGCTCTTGATCCAGTGCTGGGCGTGGCTGGTCGTTGCCGGATCATTACTCTTCTGGATACCGATTGAATTGGGTGTTACGAGCAGCATCCTGGTGCTGACGCTCTCGACGATCATGCCGATGCCGCACGCACTTTTGCTTCTGATCGGCTGGCGCGTGTGGGGAGTGCTGGTCGATCTGACATGGGGAGCGGCAGGACTTGCTTGGCAGGCGCCACATGCGTGACATCATCAAAGAGTTTGTTCGCGAGTGCGTGGCCATTCTTCCATTCCGCGAGCCAATTCACGAATTTGGCGCCTACCAGGTTGCCGGACAGGAAGGATTTGCCGATCTTCGCGCGTTTTTTCCAGACAAATGCTATATTGGTTCAGATATGCGTCGAGGAGTAGGGGTAGACCTCATGCTGGATCTCCATGCGCTTGGTCTGGCGTCTGAAAGTGTGGGCAGCGCACTGATCCTTGATACGCTCGAACATGTCGAGAGTCCCTGGCGAGCGATGGAAGAGGTGCACCGTGTTCTGGCGCCAGGAGGGGTTGTGCTTATTTCATCTGTCATGAACTTCCCAATTCACAATCACCCATCAGATTACTGGCGATTTACTCCAGAAGCGTTTCGCAGCCTGCTGCGTTCCTTTGAATTTGCCGCGGTCACCTGGGCAGGCGTCGAAGATTTCCCTGAAACGGTAGTAGGGGTAGGTTGCAAGGGACGGTTGTCTGAAGCGCAGGTGCAGGCGCTGCAGGAACGTCTGACAGCGTGGCGACAGCGTTGGGCGCCGCGCACTCCGCCTTTGTATGAACGAATTGCTAAACTCGTGGCGCCGCCGCTTGCGCTCGGTGTATATCGCGTGATGCGCGATCGCAACCTGCGCTGGATCCGTCAGGCATGGCATCAACCAGGTTGACGGAGCATCGCCAATGAGTCGCTCGTCTGCAGCATCCCTTCAGTCCGAAGAAGTCGTCTGCTGCCTGTGCGGGGATCACCGCACCATTCCTTTCCTGGAGGCTCCTGATCGGATGCATCACGTCCCTGGGATGTTCACCCTGCAACGTTGTGCAACTTGTGGACTGATTTACCAGAATCCCCGTCCTTCGATTGAGTCATTTGCTGCGATCTATCCAGCAAATTATGAACCGTATCGGCCTGACTACGATCTGCATCCCGATTGGCGACGTCTATGCGCGTTTATTGAGCGCCTCCAGCCACAGCCAGGAGAGTTGCTCGATGTCGGCGCCGGGGCGGGCGCCTTTCTGCTCGCAATGCGAACGGTGCTGCCGCAATGGTCAGTTACAGGCGTTGAACCCAATGCCCAGGCCGCTGACGCAGTGCGACGCACCGGCGCTCGTGTTATACAGGCAACGCTCGAGACTGCGCCTCTAGATGGGACGGTGTGGGATGCCATTACGCTGTGGAATGTGCTGGAACATCTTCCCGATCCGCTTGCCGCATTGCGTCGCCTGCGTCAATTGTTGCGTCGCGGCGGTTTCATTTATATCACCGTTCCGCTCTGCGATAGTTGGGATGCCCGACTATGCGGCGCATACTGGTGTGGCTGGGAGTTGCCGCGCCATTTCTATGCGTTTGAGCGTGCGTCGCTCTGGCGATTGATCGATGCAGCCGGGCTGGTTCCTTATCGATCCGCTTGTCTGGTTGGTGTTGAATATCACTTCACGGAAAGCCTGCGACTGATGATCAACGCACGCGTCAGGCGCTTCGCTATGCGTCGTCTTGGCGTCGCTCTCACTTTTTCACGCCCTTTTCGCTGTCTGATACGACCATACCTCTGGACAGCCGCACAACTGAAGCGCTGCACTGCTCTGACCGTTGCAGTTCATGCGGCGTGATGGCAGCATCCCGCGAAATGACCTCATATAAGGAGAATAACCCGATAGGATTAGTCTGATTACTCCACTGTTTAGTGGAGAAGTGGTAGCTATTTATACCTTTGGTGGTATGGCGAGAAAAGAAGCAGCCCGTACAATGTTTCATGTGCATCAGCACGAACAACCCAGTTATCTTGTAGCGGAGGTCAGGATGACAACAGTACGACGATTGTCCATCATGCTGATGGCGGCGCTGTTGGCATTGGCGCTCATGCCGCTAACCGTAGGCGCGCAAACCACCAGCACGGTCACCACCTCTGGTTTTCAGGTGCAGAACCTGAACCAGACGCAACCTGCCAATATCACGATTCAGTACATCGATGCAACGACGCAGACGCAGGTTGCAACCCAAAGCGCCACTATCCCTGCAGGCGGTTCACTGACGTTCGTTCCGTTTACAGCAACCGGCTATGTCCAAATGTCGGCGCCCGCAGGCTTCCGTGGTTCGGTGACGATTCTATCCGATCAACCGATTGTGGCGGTTACGAATATTCTTGGCGTCAACGCGGCTTTGGGTGATAGCTACGGCGGCTTTACCGGCGGCGCTTCGTCTCTGAACCTGCCGCTTATTGTGCGCAATAACTTCGGAATTGATACGTCGATCACCGTTCAGAACGTTGGCACCGCACCAGCTACGGTGACCATTGCATACACTCCGGGCTTTGCAGGCAATCCAGGCGTAACCGAACCTTCATTCACGCTAGCGGCCGGCGCATCGCGGACTATCTATCAGAGAGATAATTCGGCGCTTGGCACCGGCACCCCCGGCTTCGTCGGCTCGGCAACAGTGACAGCAACCGGATCGCCTGTGGTGGCAACCGTGCTCCAGGAAGGCAATGGCCAACTAATGGCGTATAACGCCTTCCCGGCAGGTACCGGCTCACCGACGGTCGCACTGCCGCTGGTGCTCGGCAACAACTTCGGCGCATTCACCGGCATTCAGGTGCTGAATGTTGGCACCTCGGCCACGACGGCGAATATTACGTTCTCTCCCAACACAGTGACCGCGCCTGTCGGCGGGTTGACGCCCTGTGCAACGCCGCCACCCCGATCGCTGACGATCAATCCTAACCAGACAGGAACGCTGATCCAGGCCGCCGGTGGTGGTAGCGCACCGTTCGATCCATTCTTCAACGGATGTATCTACATCGGCGGCGCCACAGTGACCAGCAACAATGGTCAGCCGCTGTTTGTGACCGTCAACCAGGTTAACACGGCATCGAGAGATGCCTCAACATACGCCGGTTTCAATCCGACGACGGCTACGAATAAGGTGCTGGCGCCGCTGGTGGCTGCCAACAACTTTGGCACGTTCTCGGGCGTCCAGGTCCAGAACGTTGGAACGAGCGCCACGAATGTGACAATCAGCTACGGTCCGAACACTTACTCCGGCACGCCGCCGCCTGGATTTACGCTGTGCCCTACGCTAACTGCACGCACCCAGACCATAGCGCCTGGCGCATCCTTCACGTTCTTGCAAACCTACATCGCCGGTCAACCGACGGGTCTGAGCGCTATCGGATCTGACTCGCAGTTCCAGAGCTGCATGTACGTCGGCTCCGCCACTATCACGGCAGGCAGCGGCGGCAAGATCGCGGCGATCGTCAATCAGGTCTCGGTTGGCCCAGCAACGAACGATAAGTTGTATACCTACGGCGCATTTACGCAGTAAGTTGGTCTAAGATCAAAGACGAACCGGAGGTCTACTCACCTCCGGTTCGTCGCTTTTTACACTCCAATGCGCTGAAACCATAAACTGCCAGCGCCCTTCGCGTATGCACCATGCGGTATAGCTGCGATCAGAGCATCTCGCTGATTTTTCCACATATACGAGCCCGCCCAGAGTATGCGAAATGCGTTATTAAACGCCAGAAACGCATGCACAAGGTATTGCTCATTCCATCCTCGACGCAGCGCACAAACCCATTCTTCCGGGTAATCATATGGAATAAAAATATCATGCACGTGGATAAGCACACCAGGACGAAGTCTGGGCGCCACTTCGAGAAAAAGAAAGGGCACATCACCACCGCTGATGATGGTATGGCTCGAGTCGATGAACAGAATGTCGCCTGCTTCAAGTTGGCTGACGATATCGTGGAAATCGAGATCTTCCACGCGCATCTTGAGAATGGTATCGGCAACACGATTGATATCGGTGCGCGGATCGGGATCGATGCTGGTAATCCGTGTGGAAAGGTTGCTATCGACAATAGCACGGCGCATGAGATGGGTCGAGAAACCACTGCCAATTTCGATGATATGTCTGGGGCGGAAAGAACGAATGACACCGTACAGCAGCCCCCCGTCGATTGGTCCGAACCAGATATTCTCGAGGTAATATCCGCCATTTGCCTCCGTTGCTGTGCGGGGCAACCGGGCAAGAGCCTCATAGTACGGTGTGCATACCTGCTCAAGAAACGAAAGAAAACTAGCGTCATTAAGATCGAGACCAGCAGTATATTTCGCCTGTGACCAGTGTTGACGCTGACGTAAATCTCGAAGACGTTGCATTTCGCGCTCGTCCGGCGCAGTTGAAACGATCTTAGCCCCAACCAAACCAAGGACCCGGTTGATGCATCGCACAATGTTCATAAATCAGGTTACAGGCTACTGCGCCGGAAGGACGACCGTGTAGAGCATGCGCAACTCCTGCAATGGACTGTTGCTCTGATTGCGACCATTGCTCACCACAAATAACGACGCATCACGCACCGCGACTGCAGGTTGCTGTCCAAGCGGCGTTTGCGGGGCTGCGAATGCTTTCCAGCCATCGCTGCGGACATCGTAGTACAACGGTTCATCTTCTGGAGCGCCGCCTAAAACAAAGATCAGGTTCGAGAGCGCTGCAGAACCAAATCGGCTCCGCGCTTCAGGCAGCGCCGCGCGCTGTGACCAGGCGGCATCACCTGCCTTTGACGGCGCATATCGCTCATTGACGGTCAATGCTCCGCGCTGGTCTTCGCCTCCAATGACATAGATATTCCCATCAACCACCGATGCACTCGCATAAGCGCGAGCCGTTGGCAGCGATGGACGGTGCTCCCAGGTGTCACTGGTAGGATCATAGGCAAAAACGTCATCACAGATCTTCGAGCCGTCCCATCCACCAAACAGATAGAGGCGACCATCGACCGCCGCAATGGCGTAGGCGCTCCGGGGAGCAGGCAATGAACTCCCTGCTGACCATGCGCCAAGCGCCGGGTCGAACACTTCGAGTTTATCGGTGATGCCGCCGTCTGCCAGGCGCCCGCCGGGAACATAGATTTTGCCGTTTAGCACGACCGCGCCGATGTCCTGCACCGGCGTCGGTTTGGCGTTGAGCGGCGCCCATGTTTGCATCGATGGGTCGTACCGCCAGGCGCTGCCGGTGACACTGCTCTCGGCGACACCACCTATCACGAAAATCCGTCCTTCAAAGGAGACAGCAGCCGATGCGCTCTGCGCGTAGGGCAGGGCAGGATGTGCCGTCCAGACAGGCGAGGGTGACGATACGAACGTCTGTGGAGAAGGAACGGCAGTTGGCTGTGCAGTCGAGGTATTACCCCTTCCTTGTGCCAGGATAAGCAACCCGAAGATGATGGCGAATGCCAGCAACGCTCCACCAACCACGCCAGCGTAGATCGACCATCTCGATTGAGAGTGGGTTGCGACAGATGCCGGTACGCCTGACTCACCGCGTGATGAGGTGGGTAAGACGTCAACCGTCGGCATTGCTTCCTCTGGCAGCACTGCGACGCCGCCCGACGACACTGCGGCAACCTCAACAATTCCACTCCGCACTGCATACATGGTCGCTTCGGTCCGCGATGCCACGCCAATCTTGCTAAAGATATTGCGCAAATGCACCTTGACCGTGTTGGGGCTGATGTCCAGTTGGGCTGCGATCTGCTGATTGGTGGCGCCGGTGGCGACCAGACGCAGAATCTCGCGCTCGCGCTCGCTCAGTTGTGGCAGGGTGTCATTCGACATAGGGTTGGTGATTTTAGAGTCTCGCCGCGCGGCGGCGGATGAACGTGAACATAACATAACATAACATGGAGGTCAATCATCCCTCGTTGCCATATGCACCTTTCATTATAGCCCATACCCCGCGTTCACATGGTGATCGATTCTTCACATATCTCGCAATCATGTGCCAGCCATTGTCCCGCTGCATCAGGGACGAACTCGGATCGTCTTCGGTCTTTCTCGCAGTGCCTTCCCCTGACGATGAGCGTTGGCGGGTGTGAGCATGATATGGTCAGGCGGCATCCCGACGCAGTGGACTGAAAGCCCTGGCTCAGGTCAAATGAAATCCTTTCGGGGCTGTTATCCATGCGACAGTAATCGGTTGTGCAGGGGATCATGTATTTTTTTTCCGCAATCGCGCTTTCGCCGAGCACCGCTCCAGGCGCTTAGCGTCCATGACAGCCCTTGCAGGGCTTGCGCGTTCTCAGCAAGGGTTCATGAACGTTAGTGAAGCCGGTAGATACCTGTGCCATCGTGTTGTGCATCCGCTGAGCTGCGGGCGAAAGCCCTCGCCCAGGACCTGGAAGCTCCGCAGGGGCTTTCACAATCTCGGCAAGAGCTTCAGCCAGGCATGCCACGCCACGCCCGACGTTGTCCTCGACCGGTTCAACCAATGCAATCACAAGATCGCCTCTTGCCGCTCCCCTCTTCTCATCACTCATCACTTGCCACTCAAAACCGGCTCCTGCAGGCGAAAGATCGCCACTCCGCCTTCCTCGTAGACACACGCAAACAGAGGCGTTGCGCGAAGCGCTTCAGCGCGCAGCGCGCCAGGGCGTTCGCTGGCGTACACATAGCCGTACCCTCGTGTGCGCATAAAGGCGGCAAGTTCCTCCGCGCTCGCAGATGCGCCATAGTCGCGCAGCCACAATGTGTCGCGCTTGATGGCGGTAACATCGCCGGGAGCGCCGTAATTGTAGATGACCGGCGGTGTGCTGACCTGTCGCCCTGCCAGCGGCAGCAGCCACCATCCGCCGTCGGCGCCGCGATCCACGTCGTAGAGCCAGCCGGCAGTTCCCACCACAAAGCGCGCGTCGGGCGGCGTGGCGCGCGCCGCCCATGCGATGGCCGCCAGGTCCGCTGGTCCAGCAAGCACCGTGTCGGGGCGGATGATGGCGCGCCAGTGGTTCGTTCCCCAGAGCATCACGCCTGCTGCCAGTACAACGGCGCTCAGACGCCATGCAAATCCTGCCCGCTCAGCGCCGGGAAGGTGTTTCAGAAAGGCTGACGCAGCGGCGCGAAGACGCACAGGTGCGGTGTGATCATTGCATGGTTTTGCGCATAAGAGCGTTTGCGTCAACTGGCGCGAGAAACGCTGTGAGGCGTGCGCATCGAGGGCTGCCGCTCCGCCAGCGATCAGCAGTGCCAGCGGTGCGAACATGGTGATGGTCAGCACTTCGTTGGTGATAAACGAGAGATACGGCAACCCGACGATGGCCGGATTCGCCAGCAAAACAGCCGTCGCACACCAGATGATCAGCCAGGCGGCGACTCGCCTTCGCCGCCAGCACGCCAGGAGCGCCCCTATGCCGCCGAGGGCGAGCAGCATCCGGTTCGTCCCTGCCCAGAGCAACTCCAGTGGCAAAGCGTTATACCAGGCATTTCCGGCAACGTGCATGGCGGAACTTCCGGTTCCCGGCAACACGCGACTCGCCAGCAGGACGATCCAGGGCGCTGTCATGGTCAGTGCGCCAGCCAGCGCGATGCCCACCCCTATGGCTATGCGTCGCCAGGATGCGTTGTGTCCGGCGTTCAGCAGTATTGCAGCGCACGCTGCCAGCGTCAGTGCAAAGACAACGAAGTGCACCAGACTGAGCCCCGCCAGCAGGAGCGCCAGCAACGCTGCCGATGTCAGCCCAGGTTTGCGTCGCAGCGTGTCCAGCGCAATCAGCGCGGCTGGTAGCATCAGCATGCCGGTCAGCAGGGTATATCGCCCCCAACTCACGTAGTACGCCGGCATGACCGACGCCAGACCGACGACCAGACCGGCTGCAGCGCCAGCAATCGGACGACGCCAGAGACGCAGCGCCAGCGCAGCATACGCCGGAACCATCGATGCGCTCATCACCTGACCGCTCCAGAGCATCAATTGCGGCAAGGTTCCCGGCGAATAGATGCCGCCTGCCTGCGCCAGCGTCGCCATAAATACGTGATACCCCCAGTGGTATGTCAATCCGTCGACAGGCAGGTACGGGCGGAGCGAGAGTGGCGCAGCGCCCCCTTCGATACTGACGCGGATCAACAGTGCGTGGTGAACGGAGTCGACCCAGACGGGCAATGCAAGGTCGCGGATCTGCTCGAAGCGCAGCCAGAAGGTCAGTGCTGTGCTGACCGCAATCATCAGATGCCAGATGACACTATCGAACGTGAGCACAGGCGCAATGACAGGAACACGATGGAGTGAAACGAGAAGGATAACCAGGAAGACAGCCAGCGCAAGGTGCACCATTGGTGGGCGTATCGCAACGCCCGACCACGTGAGCCAGAGGTACAGCAGCGGGATCAGGCTCAGACTTCCCCCCACCGCCAGCGTGAAGCGTTCGAGGGCGGACTCTCCGGCGTCTGGCGCAATGTGCAGAAGGAGAGCCAGTCCAGGAAGACTCAAGAGAATGAGAGAGAGACAGGCAATGCCGATAAGCGAACTCACGATCGACTCAGCCCCGCCATTGCAGGTATTCTATTCCTTTGAATAACGTCCTCCTGATCGTTGAGGATCTGATATATGGGGATCGGACTGGCGCGGCTCAGATTGACGCGGCTCGGACTGACGCGGTTCCGATTTGCGCCGCTCCTCTTCGAGGGCGCGAGCGATCAGGCGCTCGAAAAAGCCGTCACGTTTTTCGCCTTTCTCAGAAACTGGCTCAGATGGTGGAGCAGTCTGTGAGGGCGATGGCGGAGCAAGGGCAACAATCTGCTGTTGAACCAGTGAAGCGATGCCCACATACACATCGATCAGCGTGACCGCCAGCTCTTGCGCAATGACCGGGATCGACCGCCGCCCATCGATCAACGCCAGCAGCGGACCCACATCTTCGCTGACCAGTGATTGCGCTCGCTGGAGGGGCATCCGCAATGTGGGAATGGCGCCCAGCGCTGGCACATGGGGACGCACCATCGCCCACGTCTGCGCCTGATGCTCTGCCAGCTCGATAATCTCCCACGGGTCCATCCAGAGGGTTGGCGGAACCGGGGCGCTGTCGGCGAGGAAGCGAAAAGGTGCATCGGGCTCGGCAAACATGCGCCCGATAGCATCCACGCCTTGTAATCCCGATAACTCGACGTGTTGCGGCAAACCGTCGCGGAAGAAGATGCGACCGACGTCGTCGCCGACCTGCACTTCCAGGACGCCGCTCACCGAACTATAGACCGCCATTTCGATCAGTTCGCGCAGCGGAAACTGGCTGAGAGACCCTTCGAGTTGCACGTCACGTCTCTGTTCAACAAGAACACGTCACTCTGTCGAATCCGATGTTGCACGACGCCTATTCATTATTATATCGTATACTTCGCACCATCCCGCACCCGGATGTCCCGTAGCGGCGGGTCTGAGCCGCGCCGCTCGTGGGGCGTGGGCGCGGATACCGGATGGGCGGGGCTCAGACCCGCCCCTGACCATATCATCCATGGATCTGGCTGCAATGCAGGGACGCGAAACCCTGTGCGGCAGACGCGCGTAGATGGTCACAGGACCGTTACAAGCACAAGGAAGCTTTGCCATGCACTCGGTCAAACAACGAATCGCATCACTCATTACGGCGGCCATTTTCCTTGGGATTCTATGGGTTATCCTTGGGCGCGTCTGGATCGTCATCTGGGTTCAGGTCCCCTGGTGGGGGCTGCTGTTGGCTGGCGTCATCCTGTTTCTGATTATTGATTATGTGGTGCATCGCGCGTTTGGTGGAAAGCCGTAGACTCAATGGCGCATCGGGGATCAAGGCACGGTGGTGACGGTCGCAAAAGGCGCGCATGTGACCGTCGCAAAGATCTCTGACGACGGCGCAGGACAGCCGCCATACATAGGTCGCTTCCTGCATCCTGACTGAAACCAACTGCCCGAATTCCGGTATCATGACAGAAGAGCATGCGCTATGCGACGGGAACCGCGCTGTTCGCGTCGATCACATCGATGGGTTGATATGTTTCCTGAACTGACCGATCGCCAGCGCCGCATTGTTGCGCTGGCGGATGAACTGGCATTGCGCTTTGCGGATCGCGTTGATCGGTATGACCGTGAGGGGATCTTTCCATTTGCCAACTTTGCCGATCTGCGCGACTCAGGGTATCTGCGACTGGTTGCACCGCCGCAGTATGGCGGCGAAGGCGCCGATCTGTTCGAGATGACGCTGGCGCAGGAACGCCTTGCGCGCGGTTGTGGCGCGACTGCGATGGCGGTCGATATGACCATTCACCTGATCGGGCGGCTGGCGGAAACGCCGTCATGGCGTGAGCCTGTTTTTGAAATGGTCTGTCGCTCGGTAGTCGACGAGGGGGCGCTGATCAATTCAGCCGCCACCGAGGCGGACCTGGGCAGCCCATCGCGCGGCGGTCTGCCCGCGACGCGGGCCGTCCCCGTGGATGGCGGCTGGCGTATCACGGGACGAAAATTGTTCGTCAGCATGGCGCCAGCCCTGCGCTGGTTTCTGGTCAGTGCAACGCTGCCACCAGACGATGAGGCGCCACAGGGGGCAATCGGCAGTTTTCTGGTCGAAGCCGGTTCGCCGGGCATCCGCCTGGAGGACTCCTGGCGCGACTCGTTAAGTCTGCGGTCCAGCGCAAGTTATGATCTGGCGCTCGATGATGTGTTCGTTCCAGCCGAACGTCTGGTGGAATGCTCGCCAGCCGGCGCCGCCCCACGCCCCGGACCGCCAGCGCAGATGGCGTGGTTCGCGTTGACCCTCTCGGCAGTCTACCTGGGCATCGGGCAGGCAGCGTGTGACGCTGTTTGCGCGTATGCGCGCGAACGCATTCCAACCGCACTCGGGCGCCCGATTGCCACGCTGCCGAACATTCAGCGACGGGTCGGCGCTATGCAGGCGGCGCTGAGCGCAGCGCGCAGTGTGCTGTATCAGACGGCGCACGCCTGGGTTGCGCGCCCGGCAGAGCGCGGCACAATGGCAGCGCAGATTGCAACGGCGAAGTATCTCTGCACCAATGCCGCCTGCGATGCCACCGATCAGGCGCTGCGGATTGCCGGAGGTTTTGCGCTGACGCGCTCGTTACCGCTCGAGCGCTATTTCCGCGACGCGCGCGCCGGTCTGACCCATCCGCCGAATGATGATGCCGCTCTGGAATTGATCGGCAGGCAGACGCTCGGAGTGTGAGCATGGATCTCGGATTGCGTGATCGTGTGGCGCTGGTGACCGGCGCATCAAGTGGCATTGGCGCAGCGACGGCGCGCCTGCTGGCGGAAGAGGGCGCTGATGTCGTGATTGCCTTTGGGCGCGACGAGATCGGTGCCCGCCAGACGATGGCAGCCGTCGAAGCAATGGGTCGGCGCGCCTGGCTCTGCCGCTTCGACATTGCCGATGCCGCGGCGGTCGCTGCCGCCGTGCACGCGGCTGGCGCACAGACGGGCGGGTTCGATGTGCTGGTTCTGTGCGCCGGGCACAATATGGTCACCCCGCTTGCCGACATCACCCCGAAGGAATGGAATACCGTCATCGACACTAACCTGAATGGCTCATTCTACACGCTGCGCGCCGCGATCCCGTTCCTGCGCGATGGCGCTGCGGTGGTGACCGTGGCAAGCGTCGCCGCTACGACCGGCGCGCCGCACCACGCACACTATGCGGCAGCAAAGGCCGGGCTGGTGAACCTGACAAAGAGCGCAGCACGGGCGCTCGCGCCGCGCGTGCGGGTCAACTGCGTGGCGCCCGGCATCGCGCTCACCCCCATGGGGCGCGATACCGTTGCCAGCCTGCCCCCTGATTACGCTCAGACAAAACTTGCACTGCAACGCTACGCCGAACCGAACGAGATCGCGCGGTGCATTGTCTTCCTCGCCAGCCCGGCTGCCAGTTTCGTGACCGGTGCAACCCTCGATGTTAATGGCGGACGGGACATGCGCTGAGGGTCGAGCACGCATTGTCAGGCGGTAGCCTGCTGCACCACTCGACGCTGAACTGTCGGGCTGATCGCACGAAAGCGCCGCCGCCGTCCCTGCCCGACGCTGAACCGTCGGACGGAACAAACGAGGGACGCTTGCCGCGCCCTGGTCTGAGCGTATGCGCATGCCTGCACCGCCTCTCGCGCGCGGGGCTTCGTGCCCTCAGCACGGGCGCTCCCGCCGCCGCAGGGCGCCGCACAACCGCCTGCGCCCGGGAAGAGCGTGAACAGTTACACGCTGACGCCCTTGATTGACGCTCCACGCAACAGATGCTACACTTGCGCTGATTGTGGATCGTCTGAGATGAGGGAGGGACGTATGTTCGAGAAGGTTGATCATATCGGTTTCGCCGTGCGCGATATCGACAGCGCCATCGCCTTCTACAGCCAGACGTTCGGGATCAGTGAGTGGGAACGTATCCCGATGCCGGAGCGCCACATGGAAGTTGCTGCAACGCGCATGGGCGATATGCTGCTCGAACTGATCGCTCCAACGTCCGATGAGGCGGCGTTTGCGAAATATCTGAACGAACGCGGTCCTGGCATGCACCACATCGCCTACAAGGTGAACGATATCGTTGCTGCTCTGGCAGAGATTAAGGCGCGTGGCGTCCAACTGATTGACGAAACGCCTCGCCCTGGTCTGCACGATACGCTGGTCGCCTTCCTTCATCCCAAGAGTTGCCAGGGCGTGCTGGTCGAACTGGTGCAGCATCGCCACTGATCCGTCTGCGCACGAGGCGCGCTTCAAACCAGCGCGTGAACGGAGCGTCCATGACAGCGCATCTTCGCCGCAGCATCCTCATTTCGCTCGCCATGGGGTTGTTTGTGGCGATTGCACTGGGGTTGATCAGCGACATCCGCGAGGTTGCCGCCAGTTTTAGCGGTTTCGACTGGTCGGCGTTGCCGATGGTGCTCGGGCTTACCCTGTTCAACTATGCGCTGCGCTGGCTGAAGTGGGATTACTACCTGCGTCGCATGGCGATGGACGGCGGTGTCGGGTATTACGACAGCATCCTGCTCTTCACCAGCGGTATGGTTATGGCAGTGACGCCCGCCAAGGTCGGTGAGGTGTTGAAATCGGCGCTGCTCAAGCGGATCAATGGCACGCCGATTTCTGCGTCTGCGCCGATTGTGCTCGCAGAGCGAATCACCGATGGGTTGGCGATGCTTCTGCTTATGGGAGCAGGGCTGATCCTCTATCCGCCGGCACGCCCCGCATTTGTGGCTCTTCTTGTGCTGACGGTCGCCGGATTACTGCTGGTTCAGTCGCAATCGCTCATGCAGCGCGCGCTGGCGATACTGGCGCGCCTGCCATTGGTCGGCAAAGCGGCGCCGCGTGTGGCAACCGCCTATGAAAGCAGCCAGCGATTGCTTTCGTGGCGGTTGCTGTTCGTTTCGACCGTCATCAGCGTGGTGTCATGGTTTGGCGAATGCGCCGCCATGTACTATGTGCTGGTTGGATTGGGCGTCACCGGCGATGCGCTCCTGCTGAAGGCGACTTTCGTCTTTGCTGCATCGACGCTCTTCGGGCTGGTCTCATTTCTGCCTGGCGGTCTGGGGGTATCGGAAGCGTCGAGCACCGGGTTGCTGGTGTTGCTGGTGCCGATGGCTGCCGGTCCTGCAACGACTGCGACAATTATCATCCGCTTTTGCACTCTCTGGTTCGGCGTGAGCCTGGGGGTCGTCGCACTGGCGTTGTTTAGCCGCAGGTATGGCGTAGCAGCACAGGAGGGGTTAGGGGTTAGGGGTTAGAGATTAGGTTCTCAGTTCTCGATTCTCAGTTCTCGATTCTCAGTTCTCGATTCTCAGTTCTCGATTCTCAGTTCTCGATTCTCAGTTCTTGGTTCTCAGTTCTTGGTTCTCAGTTCTCGATTCTCAGTTCTTGGTTCTCCTCAATGAAACGGATCATCGCTCTACTTCTCACACTCATCGCGCTGTTGCTTCTCGCATCATGTGCACCACGTCCGCTCCTTGGCGAGGTGAGGCTTTCGGCGAACGAACTGCGTCCGACGGGGGCTGGCGAGACGGTGACCATTGCCTATGCGATTGGTCGTCCGGCGCGGGTGACGGTGGCGCTGGTCGATGACCGGGGAACGCGCTACACGCTCCGCCGTGACGAACCGCGCGCTCCTTCCAGTGAACCGTATGCGCTGCGCTTCGATGGAACAGCGCCGACTGACGACCCGGCGCTGTTGCGGCGGATGCTTCCGGGCGGCATATATACCGTCGTAGTTGAAGCGGTTGGCGAAGACGGCGCCCGTCAAACGGCGGAGCAATCGTTGACGATTATTGGGCAGGACGCGCCGTTGCCACTGATCGAGAATCTGGTGCTCTCCCCCGACACAATTTCGCCTAATGCCGACGCAATTGACGATGTGGCCGAGATCACCTATCAATTGCCGACAACGGCGACGGTCGATATTGTGGTGATCGCTCCGGACGGCGCCACATTTCCGTTCGTCACTGCCGCAGAAGAAGAACCGGCATTACAGAAACACGTCTGGAACGGACGCACTGTTGACGGCACACTGCTCCCTGACGGCGTTTACACGCTGATCATTCGCGCGCAGGATCGTTTTGGCAACCTGGTCGAACAGCGCCGATCGATCACAATTGCAGGTGGCGGGCAGCCGGAAGCGCTGATCACCTACAGTTACATGGCGCCGCAGTCGGTGATGCTTGGCGAGGTGATCACGGTGACGGTGCGCGTCCGTAATACTGGCACAGTGCCGATCCGCACCTACGGGCCGCCATCGGGGTATGAGTACGACACCGATCAGGTTTTTTCGTCGATCGAAAATGGCGCATATGTTGCGCGATCGGGTGGATTCTGGCGGGTTGGCGTCGATTGGGACGCCAACAGCGGCGGTGCTGCCAAACGCTACCCCTACCGCTGGGCAATTTCGCCGCGACCGCCGGAGCAGTGGCGCATTCCATTCGAAGAAGACCTGCTGATGCCTGGTGAGGAAGCCGAGATCGTCGGGCGTATTCGGATTCGCCAGCCAGAGACGAAAATGGGGTTTTACGTCGGATTGATCCAGGACGGGGTCGGTTTCTTCCAGGATCGCACCGGTCGTACGATCATCAATGTCGGGTTCTGATAGGTCACAGGTACATCCGACTCCCCATCCTGATGGGATTGTCACCCTGGCATTATGCTGCAATCGGGAGCGTAAAGAAAAACGTCGAACCGCGCCCCGGTTCGCTCTCGACCCAGATATGCTCTCCGTGCGCCTCAATCGCCTGTTTGCAAAACGCCAACCCTAGCCCGCTGCCGCCGCGCCGCTCACCCACCTGGCTGAACTTGGCGAAGATTCGCTCACGATCGCCGGGCGCAATCCCGACGCCCTGATCGCTCACTGCTACGAGAACTTTGTCCTGTCCATCATCCGAGCGGTTGACCATGGCGCGCACGCGCACCAGTCCGCCCCGGTTGCTGAACTTGATCGCATTGCTGACCAGATTTTGAAGAACACGCCCTATGAGATCGACATCGGCATAGATATGCGGCAGGCTTTCATCAACGTCGCTCTCGATGACAATGGCGCGATCCAGCGCCAGCGACGCCAATCGCTGCACGGAATCGGTCACAATGCTGCGAATGTCTGCGCGGCTGCGTTCGATCGGCATGCGTCCGGCTTCGAGACGGCTGATATCGAGAAGCGTGTTGATCATGTCCAGCATGTGCGTTGCGCTGGTATTGGCAATCTGCACCACATGGCGTTGCTGATCATTCAGCGCGCCCGATGCGCCGCGCATCATCCACTCAATCGACGCTATGACACTGGAGAGCAGGCTACGCAGATCATGCACAACCATGTGGGTCAGGTCCTGTCGCAGGCGATCCGCTTCTCTTGCGGCAGTGATATCGCGCAGAACGAGGAGGACGCCGCCATGACTGTCGCCGCTGCTCTGCGCCTGGAGCACCGACCATTCCAGATAGCGTAGCCCGCCGGGGTTGCCGCTCATTTCGCCGGCAACAAACTGAGCGGCGCCGGTCAGGGCATCATCAATCGCGCGCTGCAATGCTGCACACTCTTCGGCGCCATAGGCTGCGGTTTCGAACCAGCGCGATAGAAACGTATCGACCGGGACGCCCTGGATGTTGCTGGTATCGAGCGCTGTCAGATCAGAGAGCGCAGCGTTCGCAATCGCAACAGAACCATCGGCGCCGATCAACATAATGCCTTCGCGCGTCGATGCCAGGATCGACACCATCTGGTCGCGGGCTGTGCGCACGGCGCCAAAGAGTTCGATGCTTTCGATCGCCACTGCCGCCTGTGATGCAAACAAAATAACGGTTTCGCGGTCAGACGGCTCCGGCAGTGCATTCGCGTAAGCGACGCACACACACCCAAGGGTGCGCTGCGTTGCGCGCAGCGGCACGATGAAGAGCGTACAGCGCGACACACGCCCCGCAGACTCCAGGTCGGGCGGCAGCATAGCAGGGCGCCCGGTGGTGATAACACTGCGTACAACGTTCAGCAGACGATCATCGATCGGCACACGCAGACCGATGGATACGACCGGGCGCAAGGCGTCGTCTTCCGGCAGCAGCGCCATCGCGCCGAGTGCGCCGGTCATTTCCGCGATTCCGCGCGCCGTCATACTCAAGATCTCGTGAGGACTGCGCAGCGTCGTGTTGATCGCCATGCCAAACGCATTGAGCGCTGTCAGGCTCCGCAGGTTTTGTTCCAGTTGCTCGTTGGTGCGCGCCAATTCCTGTGCCCGTCGTGCCAGCGCCTGATCGATCTTCTGGAACTGTCGTGCGTTTTCCAACGCAATGACCGCGTAATCAGCCAGTGCTTCAAGGAGACGCTGATCTTCAATGGTGAATGGGCGCTGATCACGACGATTGATTACTTCGATGACCCCTTCCACCCCGCCGACGTTGCGCAGCGGCGCTGCCAGCAGGGCGCGGGTCGTAAACCCGGTCGAAAGGTCCATCGAACGGTAGAACCGCGTATCGGACTGCACATCGTTGGAGATCACCGATTGCCCGGTTGTGACCACGTACCCGACGATGCCAACGCCGCGCGGCAACCGTTGCCCCAGGATACGCTGCCCGACCAGCCCGGTCGTATAGGCGAACACCATCTCACCCGTATCCTCGTCTTTGAGCAGCAGCGAGCTTTCCTCCACGTTCAACAACTCCGTCACCTGGCGCAGGATAATGCCCGGCACCTGTTGCGGGTCGATCGACGACGTAATGATGCGCCCGATGCGGTTCAAGACCATCAATTGCTGCGCCTGGCGCTCGGTGCGCTCGTACAGCCAGGCGCGGTCGAGCGCCACTGCCGCATGCGTCGCAATGGTCATCAGCAGATTGACGTGCTCCTGGCGATACACATATCCTTCACGCGAGCTTGCCAGCACAATGACGCCGATCAAGCGCTCGTTTGCGATCAGCGGCACGCCAAGCCAGGCCGGACCCAACACGCGACCATCGAGCATCCGGGGTTGGATGCCGCGCTGCTCGCACGCTTCCGCATAGTTGCTGACGCACAGCGGCTTCCGTTCCCTGATGACCACGCCCGCAAGCCCGACATCGACCGACCATCGTTCGCCTACGGGTCGCGGTTGCCCGTCATGCATGAGATAAACCGGCTCCAGTTCATCGATTTGCTCATCGTACAGCGCAATCAGGAAGGTTGACGCTTCGACGACGCGCTGCACCGCCGCGTGGATGGCAGCAAACAGTTGGGTACGGTCAAAGGCGCCGCTGAGCAATTGCCCGATCTCATTCAATGTTTGCAACTGCGCCGCCTGATCGTTACGCCGCTCAAGGTTGCCGAGCAGCGCCAGCGCAGGGCCGGACTGTGCGGCGATCAACTCCAGCAGCGCTGCGAGATCGGGAGACCACATCGGATCGATCAGGCACAACCAGCCAATCAGAGTGCGCCGCGCACGCAACGGAGCAAAACAGATCACAGCGGCATCGTGCCGGGTGGCGACAACCACTGCCCCGCCGCGCAACGCAACAAGGTGATCATCGTCAGGCATCTGGGCAGCGCCAGTGCTGTGCGCCACAAGCGGCTCTCCCGCTATCAGGAGGGTGACCTGGCAATCACGTGGTGCGAAGGCGCGCTCGAGCACTGCAACAACGCACGCAATCGCTGCGTCAAGATGTGTTGCCAGCGACAGATCGGAACCAAGCCGGTGCACAAGGTCAACGCTATTGAGAACAGGTGCAGGAGTGCGATTCATAGTGGTGCGCTTTGAGTAAAGAATAGCCCGATTTTACCCGCATTTTACCAGAGAGCGGCGCTTCGGGCAAAGATCACATCACTTTTGCACGTGCATCGTATGCGTGCTATACTCACACTCTGTAGTCAAAACATTGTTTGGTTTCGAGATCATGAGCAGCGGATTTCGTACAGTCTGGTGGGAAGCAGGTCAGGTCTGCCTGATTGATCAGCGCTTGTTGCCGAACGAAACAACCATCGTTCGCTGCTCGACGGTCGAGGACGTCGCCCGCGCCATTCGCGCGATGCAGATCCGCGGCGCTCCTGCGATTGGTTGCGCTGCGGCGTATGGTATGGCGCTTGCGGCATATCAGGCTGCAAGCGCTGCGGTTGGTGGCGACCGTCAGCGTGTCTACGATCATCTGGCGACCGCGAAAATGCTCCTCGATGCCCAACGCCCGACGGCGGTCAATCTTAGTTGGGCGACGCGGCGCGTCCTGGATTCGGCGCGCCGGCTGATCAATCCCTCTCCTGAAGCCATTGCGCGCGCGGCGCTCGAAGAGGCGCATGCCATTCTGACGGAAGACCTGGCGATGTGCCATGCCATCGGGCGTCACGGTGTTGCGTTGATCCCGCCGCGTGGTCACGTTCTGACGCACTGCAACGCCGGCGGGCTGGCGACTGCCGGCTATGGCACGGCGCTTGCGCCGATCCGCGCGGCTCACGAACAGGGGCGTCCGCTCCATGTGTATGTCGATGAGACCCGTCCATTTCTCCAGGGCGCGCGGCTGACCGCGTGGGAATTGCTCCAGGAGCGTATCCCCATGACCCTGATCACCGATACCATGGCAGGGCACTTTATGCAGCGCGGTGCGATCGATTGCGTGATTGTCGGCGCCGATCGCATCGTCGCCAATGGCGATGTCGCCAACAAAATCGGCACCTATAGCCTGGCAGTGCTGGCGCACGCCCATGGCATCCCATTCTATGTGGCAGCGCCGTCATCAACGATCGATCTCGCCCTGCCGAATGGGGATGCGATTCCTATCGAAGAGCGCAGCCCTGATGAGGTGACCACATGCTTCGGTCAGCGGATTGCGCCAGAAGGAGTGGTTGCGGCGCATCCGGCGTTCGATGTCACACCCGCCCGGCTGGTGACGGCGATCATCACCGAGTGTGGCGTGATCTATCCGCCATTTGACGTTCAGTTGCGACAGGTGGTCTCGGGATCTGGTTGACGTATGCCATTGCCCTTTCAACCAGCGTGCCTGCCGTTGGCGCTTGGCGCTCTTCCCCATCGTAGCGCTGCACAGGCGCTCGATGTGTCGCGCCGGCACGTGGGAACATTGCTTGCCTGGCCGCAGTTGCCGCAACGCAGTTTTCGTGAACAATGCCTGGTGCAGAGCATGATCGGGTTTCCTGGTCTGGTGGTTGATGCGGCTGCGCTGCGAGTGTACGTTGATCGCACCGAGGCGGAACGCCGGATCGAATCGCTGTTGCTGGCGTACCTCGAACATACCATCACCTATGCAGCGCTCAGCGCCGATGACGCCGCTGGACTCGCTGAAATGGTGCGCATTGGTGGAGGACGCGATCTGCGCGCGGTCAAGGGGCAGATCCTGGGACCGATCAGCGTGGCGTTGCAACTCACCGATGAGCGGGAGCGACCGTTGATCTACGATGACATGCTGTTCGATGCGATTGCGCAAATGCTGCGGTTGCGCGTGGCGTGGCAGGAATTACGGTTGAGCGAGCTTGCTCCGGTCACCATCATCTGCGTCGATGAACCGCTGCTCGAAGTCACTGCGTCGCCGTTCTTCCCACACGATTGGGAGCGCATTGCCGGGCAGATCAACGATGTGCTGGCAGGGATCAACGGATGTCGAGCGCTGTATACGTGCGGCAACGTCGATCTCGATCGCCTGATGCGCACATCCGTCGAGTTGTTGATCGCCGAGAGTGCAGCGTACCGGCGCCTGTGCGCATCAGGGTGCGACGAATTGATAGCGTTCCTCGAACGCGGCGGCATGATCGGCATCGGAATCGTCCCGTCTGATGCTGAACGTCTGGCGATGGCATCGGTTGATTCGCTCTTCGCGGCGTTCGCCTCACTGCTCGACGATCTTACATCACAGGGCGTTGCACGCGAGCATCTGCTGCAACAGACGGTCATTTCGCCAGCGCAGTCGCTTGGCTATCTCGATAGCGCCAGCGCCGAACGGGCCCTGTATCTGCTTGCTGAAGTTTCTCGACGAATTCGTGAAGAATATGGATTGATCTGACAGGTGTGCCTATGCGTCGTATCATTGTCACCGGATCGCTTGCCTACGATTACATCATGGCGTTTCCCGGATCGTTTCAGGACCATATCGTGCCAGAGATGCTCCATAAGTTGACGGTTAGCTTTCTGGTCGATACCATGCGCCGCATGCGCGGCGGCGTGGCGGGGAACATTGCGTACACCCTGGCGCTGCTTGGTGAACGCCCGATGGTGCTGGCAAGCGCAGGACAGGATTTCGGCGAGTATCGCGCCTGGATGGAACGTCAGGGCATCGATACCAGTGGCATCCTCGAAGTGCACGAAGACTTTACCGCGTCGTGCTTCATCAACACGGATCGCAACAACAATCAGATCGTTGCGTTCTATCCGGGCGCGGCGAGTTATTCGCGCCATCTGTCGCTCGAACAGTTGAACCTGGGACCTGACGATATTGTGATTATCTCGCCAACCGATCCGGAAGCCATGGTGCGTCATGCCGCCGAGTGTCGCCGCATAGGCGCGAAGTTTGTCTTCGATCCCGGCAAACAGACGCCACGCCTGAGCGGTGAGCAGATTCTGGCCGGCATGCACGGCGCAACGGCGCTGGTCGGGAATGACTACGAGTTTGCCATGATGGCGCAGGCGACCGGACGTTCCGTCGAGGATCTGCTGCGGGCGGCGCCGTTGACCGTCGTGACGCGCGGCGAGCATGGATCTACCATTTATGATCAGCAACACAATCAGGTGCACAATGTGCCGCCCGCGCCAGTTGAGAAGGTTGTCGATCCGACTGGTGCAGGGGATGCATACCTCGGTGGATTCGTATTCGGGCTGGCCCGCGGGATGCCGCTGCCGGTTGCGGGGCGCGTGGCTGCGCTGGCTGCCTCGTATGCCATCGAGCGCCGTGGTTGCCAGGAGCATTCCTACACGCCAGATGAATTCGTGGCGCGTTACGAGCGCGTATTCGGTCGCGCGCCGGAACTGACGCAGGGCGGCGCAGTGGTGTCGCTGCGGTAATTGAATGCTCATCGTCGGGCGAGATCAGGTCATATCTATGTCACATCACCCGGATAGAATGGCAAAAGATGTGGAGCCAGCCGGCGATCCGTCGGCTGCGCATATCGATCGCACGCTTGAACACAGGAGATTCTACGTACCATGGGGAAGAATTTCGATATCAAAGACGCCAGCCTGGCAGACTATGGGCGCCGCCGTATCGATTGGGCTGAAGCCGAGATGCCGGTGCTGCGCCAGATCCGTGAACGCTTTGCCAGCGAGCGCCCGCTCAAAGGTGTGCGTCTGTCCGCCTGCCTCCACGTCACGGCGGAAACCGCCAATCTGATGCGAACGCTTGCTGCTGGCGGCGCCGACGTGGTGCTCTGCGCATCCAACCCGCTCTCGACGCAGGATGATGTTGCCGCCTCGCTCGTTGTGCACGACGAGATTCCGGTCTATGCCATTAAGGGCGAAGATCACGAAACCTATTACAAACATATCACCGCTGCGCTCGACCACAACCCGCATATTACGATGGACGACGGCGCCGATCTGGTGACCGGCGTGCTCAAACAGCGCCCCGATCTGATTCCCGCCATGTTGGGCAGCACCGAGGAAACCACTACTGGCGTCATTCGCCTCAAGGCGATGGCAGCCGATGGCGTGCTGAAATTCCCGGTCATTGCGGTCAACGATAGCGATACCAAGCATCTGTTCGACAATCGCTACGGCACCGGGCAGAGCACGCTCGATGGGATTTTGCGCGCTACAAATGTACTGCTGGCGGGGAAAACATTTGTCGTGGGGGGCTATGGCTACTGTTCACGCGGCATTGCCGAGCGCGCCCGGGGTATGGGTGCGAATGTCATCGTCACCGAAGTCAATCCGATCCGGGCGCTGGAAGCCGCCATGGACGGCTACCGGGTCGTGCCGATGCGCGAAGCCGTGAAGGTTGCCGATTTCGTCGTCACGGCGACTGGCAACAAGAATGTGCTCGACGCCGAAGACTTCGCCGTGATGAAAGACGGCTGCATCGTCGCCAACTCGGGGCATTTCAACGTTGAGATCAACATTCCCGATCTGGAAGCGCTGGCGGTCGAGAAGCGCCAGCCGCGCGCGTTCGTCGATCAGTACATTCTCAAGGATGGGCGGCGGATTAACCTGCTTGGCGAGGGGCGCCTGATCAATCTGGCAAGCGCCGAAGGGCACCCCAGCGCCGTGATGGATATGTCGTTCGCCAATCAGGCGCTGGCAAGCGAGTATCTGTTGACCCACAAAGGGAAGCTGGCGAACGGCGTGCATGCGTTGCCAAAGGAAGTGGACCGCGAAATCGCGTCGCTCAAGCTCAAATCGATGGGCATCGCCATCGACATGCTGACGCCCGAACAGGCGAAATACCTGGCGTCCTGGGAAGAAGGAACATAAGACGAGGAACCTATGTCAACATCCTTCATGAAATCGCCGCGCCTTTTCTTTACCTCAGAGTCGGTGACAGAAGGGCATCCCGACAAGATCTGCGATCAGGTGTCGGACGCAGTGCTCGACGCTTTTCTGTCGCACGATCCGCGCGCGCGCGTCGCCTGTGAAACCGCGACGACCACCGGCCTGATCGTTGTCATCGGTGAGGTTACCTATGAGCAGGGGTACATCCCGATCGAAGAGATTGTTCGCAAGACGGTCAAGGATATCGGCTACACCGATGCCGCCTATGGCTTCGATGCCGACACCTGCGGCGTCATGGTTGCTATCCATGGGCAATCGCCCGACATTGCGCAGGGGGTCGATCGCGCGCTGGAGGTGCGCAGCGATGGGCACGTGACCGAGGAAGAGGTCGCAACCATTGGCGCGGGCGATCAGGGGATGATGTTTGGGTTTGCCTGCAACGAGACGCCTGAGTTGATGCCGCTGCCGATTGCGCTGGCGCACCGTATTGGCCGGCGTCTGTCGCGGCTGCGCAAGGAGGGCGTGCTGCCCTACCTGCGCCCTGATGGCAAAAGCCAGGTGACCGTCGAGTATTCGTATGGGCGTCCGGTGCGCGTCGATACGGTGCTGGTGAGCAATCAGCACGCCCCCGACGTGACCCAGGAGCAGATCCGCCACGACATTATCCAACACGTTATTCAGGCGGTCATTCCGAACGAACTGCTCGATGAACGGACAAAATACTTCGTCAATCCGACAGGTCGCTTTGTCATCGGTGGTCCTATGGGCGACAGCGGTCTGACCGGGCGCAAAATCATCGTCGATACCTACGGCGGTATGGCGCGCCACGGCGGCGGCGCCTTCTCGGGCAAAGACCCGACGAAAGTCGATCGTTCCGCTGCCTACGCCTGCCGCTGGGTCGCCAAGAATGTCGTGGCTGCCGGTTTGGCCGACCGCTTCGAGATCCAAGTGTCATACGCAATTGGCGTTGCCCGTCCGCTCTCGATCAGCGTCGAATGCTTTGGCACCAACAAGGTCCCCGAAGAAACGATCGTCAGGGTGATCGATGAACACTTCGACCTGCGCCCTGGCGCGATCATTCGCGACCTGCGGCTGCGCCGCCCGATCTATCGCCCAACGGCTGCCTATGGGCACTTTGGTCGTGATGACATCGATGCGCCGTGGGAGCAGACCAACCGTGCTGAAGCGCTGCGGCGTGCGGCAGGGCTGTAGGAGGGGAATGGCGCCCTCATTTCAGGGGTAGAGTTTTTTCGGATTTTCCGCGTCTCAATGAGAGATGATCCTCCCGCAGGCTGGTTGCACGAAGCGCCCGGGTTCGCAAGCCTGCGGGAGACCCCACCCACCCGGCGCCTGCTCGCCCGGCGGCTGATGGACGTGGCATATCACGTTCCGCTATCTGCCCACCCGCCTGCGCGGGCGAGAACAGGCGATACCGGCTGCATTTCTCGAATCCCATACGCCGTTGCTCAAGTCCGGCGCGCCCCGCTGGGGCTTTCACACGCTCAGGATCTGTCGCTTGCACGAGGAGATTGCGTACTCCACGTGACCGTCACCTTCACCTCCTGGATGCGGTACAATATGTGGTTGAGGCGTCGTAAGGAGCGCACATGCAACTCTTCAACCGTTCTGATCGCACCAGACGTTTGCTGAAAGCCTTCCGCACCAATTTTCTGTTTCTGATCTCGGATGGCGCGTATCCGCCGCACCGTCAACAGCGGCTCTACCTGTGGTGCCAGAAAGTCGGGCTGGATTGGGCTACCGCCCGATCGCATGTTGCGCCAGAGGCGACGGCATTCCTCCAGAGCGTCATCCAGCGCAGCGTGCACAATGGCGCAATCGCGCCAGAAGAAATGCAGAACCTGCAGCGCCTGCGGCGGCGGCTTGGGCTGCCGGAGGATGTCGAGCCGATGGCGCGTCTGTACGATCTGGTCGAACGCGCGATCGAACGTCTGCTGGCTGAACGCGCCGCCTATCTGAGCGAGGAACAGGTGATCAGGAATCTGGCGCAGCAAATCAGCGCCTACCATCTCCCACAGGATCGCGAAGGGCGTCTCCAGCGCCTGTTGCGGCAACAACATGCCTATGCCCGGCTCATGTCCGGCGATTTGCCGGTCATTGCTGCGCCCATCGACCTGCCGGACGGCGAAGTGTGCCATGATTACCGCGAGATCTCTTTCATCGAAGCCAGCGCAGCCGCACGCCACTCAGGCGCCGGTTATCTGGCGGTGACCTGCAAGCGGGTGATGGTGCTGGCGCCGCAAGGCGGCAGCGCCACGTGCTGGAACGATATCCGCCATGTTCGGTTACAGGGCGATCGTGCCGTGCACATCGTCACTACAACCGCTAACCTGCTTGTGTACTGCAACGAACCGCAGTATGTCGCCACCCTGATCATCGGCGCCATGCGACGATACACCCGCTACGACCCTCAACCACCCCTTGCGAATAAGCGCCTTGTGCCAGACCGGGCATCACCGCCATCCTGATCGATTGGCGAGGAGCACATGAAAAGCCAGGGATCAGGATATTCGTCGGATACCCTGACCCCTGGCTTTTTGTGTTACTATCACAAATGGAGCCGATGGTCGGATTCGAACCGACGGCCTGCTGTTTACGAAACAGCTGCTCTACCGCTGAGCTACACCGGCACCCGTCTGTATTGTAGCATAGAGCGTGTTGTGGTGCAAGCCGGACCAAAAGCAGTCACTCTTGACAACCTCTGCGCAGCGTGCTACCATTTCAAGCGCTCCGCCGGTGTAGCTCAGTGGTTAGAGCGAACGACTCATAATCGTTAGGTCACTGGTTCGATCCCAGTCACCGGCACCACTTCTCCCTGAAGCCCAGTCCCTGAATGTGCTCTGGCGCCGAAGATATCTATGCGGCGCCACCATTATGCACACGACTCGAAGGAAGACGATGGAACCGCCGTTCCCTGGAATGGACCCCTACCTCGAAGCGCCGAGCCTCTGGCCCGATGTGCACCACCGGTTAATTACACTGATGTGTGACCAGTTGCAGGCGCAGATCGCGCCGCGCTATCGGGCGGTCATTACGCCGTATGTGCTGTTCGAGAGCCTGGAGATCGCGCCGGTGCGCCGGGCTGTGCCCGACGTGGCAGTGGTCGAGCGCGAGTATGCTGCGGCGTTGCCCGGCGGCGCCGGGACGCTGGAGGAAGCGCCGCTCACCCTCCCGGCGCTGATGGAGGCGCCGGTGGAGTATGCGCGCATCGAGATCCGCACGGTGCGCGACCAGACGCTGGTGACCGCCATCGAACTCCTTTCGCCCGCCAACAAGCGTCCCGGTCCCGACGGGGCGGACGCCTACGAGAAGAAGCGCCAGGAACTCTTCGCCAGCACGGCGCACCTGCTCGAAATCGACCTGCTGCGCGCGGGGCAGCGTCCGCGCCTGGCGCGCCCGCTGCCCGATGCGTCGTACTTCATCCTGTTGAGCCGGGCGCAGCGTCGCCCCTACGTCGAGGTCTGGCCCCTGACGCTGCGCGACCCGATCAAGCCTGTGCCGGTGCCGCTCCTGGCGCCCGACCCGCCTGTGGCGCTGGATGTGGGAGCGGCCATTCACGAAGCGTACCGCCGCGCGCGCTACGATCTGGAGATCGATTACACCCAGCCGCCGCCGCCGCCCGACCTCGCGCCCGACGATGCCGCCTGGCTCGATACGCATCTGCGCGCGCGCGGGTTGCGCCCGTCATCCCAGTAGACCGCCGTGCCCCAGTTCCACAATCGCCCGCCGCGTGATCCGTTCGCCTGCCAGCAATCGCGGCAGCAGCAGATCCACGATGTTGGCGGCGCGTGAACGAACGCATCCAGGCGCGCCGAGAATGGGCACACCCTGCTTCGTCCCATCGTCGAGGTATGCCAGTAGCAGCAGATTGCCAGGTTCGACCGGCGCGCCGTAGTGTTCGATGCGCCCGCCAGCCATACGAATCCCCTGCGGGGTGACGTCGTCGCGGTCCATAATCGATGTCTCGCCCGCTGTAATCAGAAGGTCGCAGCCAGAGGCATGCAGCGCGGCAATGCCTTCTGCCACTTCCTCCTCGTCCAGACCGGCATAGCGCACGACAGCAATCGTCGATCCAAGTTCCGTTACCCGCGCCTCGATAGCGGGCAACACGAGGCGGGTAATGCGCTCACGCGCCTCCGGGCTGACGACCAGCAGTACACCGACGCGCCGTTGGAGCAACCGGCACACCCCGATGACGCCTCCCGCTTCGGCGCCGATCCGCTCCGCCTGCTGGATCAATGCTTCGGGGATTGCAAAGGGGATGATCTTGATCGTCGCCACGCGCTTGCGTTCACGCACCAGGGTATGGTTCGGCAGTGTGGCAATGGTCAGTCCATCAATCTCGTTAATCGCCAGCAGTGCATGCACATCCACCTCGACCACGCCATCCGCCTCTGCCAGCAGGTTGACGCGGCTGTGCACCGCATCGGTGGGAACCACGCCAGAACGCCGGATGGCGTCGGCGAGGCGCTGTGCAGCGTCGTCCTCGTGAACGTCGCCGGGTTCCAGCACCGCCACGCGCACGGTTGCGATCCCCAGGGCACCGAGACGCGCCGCGTCATCAGCGGTGATGCGCCGCCCTTTGGGCAGCGCCTTGTGTCCGGCGGCGTCGGCAATGTTGTGACGCAGGATGTGACCGACAGCCTGATCAATCGGAAGGGTGGTCAGAAACATAGCGTAACCTCATTCGGTGGATTCGAGCAGCGCATGGGCGTAAGCATAGGCTTCGGGCGTGTCGATGTCGAACAATGGGCGGTCGTCGTCGAAGTGGACATAACGAACACGCGCCGGATAGCGGGCAATGACGCCGCGCGCGCCCTGGTCGCCTTCGATAGCGAGCAGTTCTGCAAATACCGACCGGTCGAAGAGCACCGGGTTGCCGCGCGTCCCGGCGAACACCGGCGCGACGATGAGCGCACGATGATTGCGCCAGACGCTGACTATCGCTTCGATGATCGCTGCGGTAACGAAGGGTTGGTCACCGAGCAGAATGACCACTGCTGCGACCCCAGGTGATAGAGCAGCAATGCCCGCGCGAAGCGACGTGCTCTGACCGGCGGCGGCGAGCGGATTTGGCGCGATGCGCACCGGCAGATCGGCAAGCGCTGCGGCGACTTCGCCGCCTGCGCTTCCAGTGACAACAATCACCTCATCGAGCGCTGCGGCGAGCGCAGTTTCCGCAATCGCGCGCACGAGCGGACGCCCTCCCCAATTGAGGAGTTGCTTGAGTTGCCCCATGCGCGATGATGTGCCAGCCGCGAGGATGATGCCAGCAATCATCGGTCGATCAAGGTGAGCGCCTGGATTCATACAATTCCATCAGCGGTACGCCAGACCGTTCAAGCCGCAGCACCGGTTGATGTTCAGCGATCCAGCGTTCGATTTTGGGATGCGCGGCAAAACCGGTCTGTCGATACGACACAATGATATAATCAGCGCCGGAAATATCGGCTGGCGTTCCTTCCAGCCCATATCGGCTGAAGAGCGAACCGGCGCCGGGCGCAAGCGCGACGCGCACATCGGGGCGGAGGCGCCCAAAGAACTGATACGTCAACAGCACATCATGGCTCCAGTCCTCCACCCACACTACGGCGCCGGGCGCGGCATGCGCGTTGATATACGGCAAGGCGACAGCATACGTTTCGCACCAGTAGGTCGTTTCCAGCCCCATACGCGTCGCTCCGCGCAACCCTCCCACGGTTTCGGAATAGTAGGAGAGCAGGTGCGGGTACATCTGGATTGCGTTGATCATGTGCGGCAGAAAAAGCAATGAACCTGTCAGCGCGACAACAGGCGCGGCTCTGCGCGTCGCCCCTTGCTGATCGAACTTGCGGTGCAGCATGCGTCCGATCCCGTCGAGACCGACGCCAGCCAGTGCAGCCACGAAGAAAAACGCTGGCATAAACAACCGCTCATTGTCGTACACCATCGTTCGTCCGGTCGTTAGCGCCAGCAGCGGCGTGAGCGCACCGAGCGCCCAGAGCGCGATCTGCGCGCCCTGGTCGTGGTGCGCAGGTGACGTAGAACGGAACGCGGCGATGCCGCGAACGATGCCGGCGAGCGCCATGAGAGTGATCGCCAGCGGCGTGACTGCGATCAGCATAACGAACGGGAAGTGCCACGGCGGCGGCATCAACGCTTCACCGAAGTACCACTGTGCGATCTTCCAATGATCCACGGTAATGAAGCGAAGGTATGCGATCAATCGCGCAATCGTATCGTGATACAACCAGGGCCATAGCGCGAGGAACACCGGCAGACCGATAAACCCGGCGATAATGACGCGCCGCACCAGAAACGTGTGGCGGGCAAACGCCAGCGTCCAGACACATAGCATCGGCAGGACGAACAGCGCATTGATTTTCGTCGCCAGCGCCGCGCCCCACGCCACGCCAAGCGCCGCATCCCAGGCGATGTTGCGGTGCTGGCGTATATGCCAGAAGAGCGCCGTCACCAGGAAGAATGCGACCGCTGCCGGCACATCGAGCGCTGCAAGGTGCGCATGGAAGAAGAACCGCGGCATCGTCATCAGCGCCACGACTGCCACGACGCCTGCCCAACCGCCAAAACTGCTCGTCACTGTGGCATACAGCACCCCGGCAGCGATGGCAGTCAGCAGCATATTCCCCAACCGATGCGCTGGCAGATCGTCCAGGAACAGGCGTGCAACCTGCCAGACCATGCCCGACCAGACTTTGTCGAGCGGCGGATGTTCGTGGTTGGCTTCCCAGAAACGTCTGATCGCGTCTGGTTGCAGTGCGCCACCGGGATCGGCTGCCAGCAGTTCGAACCAGCCGACATACGAGCGCGCTGCCACAATGTATGCTGGTTCGTCCCATGTCAACCCGATCTGTGGTTCGGTGGCGAGCAGCAGCAAGAGACTCAGCGCTGCCAGAGCAACCGACACAGCGGCATGGCGTGCGGTGGACCTCGTTTGCGCGCGATCAAACGTGTGTATCTGAGGAACAGCCGAAGAAGGAGCGGTCATGACTGCATTCGTCGCAGACGTTCTGTCTGCGCGCCTCTTGCACCTGGCAACGCGATCTTTGAACATTGCGCTTCCTCTTGATGATAACACGCAGCATCCCCCGGTGCAATAGAGTGTGCACGACGCCCGCCAGCCAGGAACGGTGTGTGCTATAATGCGACAGGCGTGATGCCTTCTTGCAGGTTGAGCAACCTGGATATGCAGATTTATCCCATCCGCACTACGCGGAGGAGATTCCATGAAAGCATTCTTCGAGAAACTGCTCGGCTTCGGTCCAGATCGTGCGATCAAACAGATCGAGCCGGTTGTGCGTCAGATTAACAATCTCGAACCATCGATTCAGGCGCTTTCCGACGCTGAACTGCGCGCCAAAACCGATGAGTTCAAGCAGCGCCTCGCCGATGGCGAGGCGCTCGATGATCTGCTTCCCGAAGCCTTCGCCGTAGTGCGCGAGGCCGCCCGACGCACGATTGGTCAGCGCCACTACGATGTGCAGCTTATCGGCGGCATTGTGCTGCACCAGGGCAAAATCGCCGAAATGAAAACCGGCGAAGGAAAAACGCTGGTAGCGACTCTGCCGCTCTATCTGAATGCATTGACCGGCAAAGGGTGCCATCTGGTGACGGTCAACGACTACCTGGCAAAGGTCGGCGCCGGCTGGATGGGGCCGATCTATCACACGCTTGGTTTGAGCGTCGCCACGATCTCGCACGAATACTCGGCGATCTACGATCCGGATTACGTCGACCCGAAGGCAAACCCCGACGATCAGCGCCTTGTGCACTGGCGCCCCTGCACGCGGCGCGAGGCGTACCTGGCGGATATCACCTATGGAACGAACAACGAGTTCGGCTTTGACTACCTGCGCGACAACATGGCGTGGGACCTCGCGCAACTCGTGCAGCGCGAATTGCACTACGCGATTGTGGACGAGGTCGACAACATTCTGATCGACGAGGCGCGCACCCCGTTGATCATCTCTGGTCCGGCGCAGGAAAGCGGCGACGAGTATCGCCAGTTTGCCTCGCTGGTGCGCCATCTCAAACCCAGCCCCTACACGCCCGACCAGATCAAAAAGCAGATGATCGAGGAGCCGGAGGGCGATTTTGTGATCGAGCCGCGCTCGAAGAGCATTCAGTTGACCGATCAGGGGGTGGCGAAAGTCGAGCGGTTGCTGAAGATTCCCGAAGGCGAGTCGCTCTACGATCCGAAGTACTACCGGCTGACCCACTACCTGGACAATGCGCTGCGAGCGGAATTCATCTACCAGCGCGACCGGGATTACATCGTCGAGAATGGTGAAGTGATCATCGTCGATGAGTTTACCGGGCGCAAGATGATCGGTCGCCGCTGGTCCGATGGTCTGCACCAGGCGGTGGAGGCGAAGGAAGGGGTGAAGATGCGCCAGGAAAATGTCACCCTGGCGACGATCACCTTCCAGAACTACTTCCGCATGTACCAGAAGCTTGCCGGTATGACCGGCACCGCCTACACCGAGCGCGAGGAATTCGGCAAGATCTACAATCTGGACGTTGTTGTCATTCCGACGCATCGCCCGATGGTTCGTAAAGATTACGACGACCAGATTTACCGCACTGAGAAGGCGAAGTTCGAGGCGGTGATTCGCGAGATTGAGGACATGCACCGCGAAGGGCGACCGGTGCTCGTCGGCACCACTTCGGTCGAGACATCGGAGCGGTTGAGCGAGATGCTGCGGCGCTGCGGCATCAAACACCAGGTGTTGAACGCCAAGTACCACGAGCGCGAAGCGCGTATCGTCGCGCAGGCAGGGCGCAAAGGCGCCGTCACGATCGCCACGAATATGGCAGGGCGCGGCACCGACATCCTGCTCGGCGGTAATCCCGACGGTCTGATCGAAGAAATCCTTGCCCGTCGCGGCATCAAAATCGAGCAGGCGACGCCGGAACAGATCCGCGAGGCGCAGGAGGAAGCGCGGCGCATCACCGAAGCCGAAGGCGAAGAGGTGCGTGCATTGGGCGGGTTGCACATCATTGGCACCGAACGCCACGAATCGCGCCGCATCGACAATCAGTTGCGCGGGCGCGCCGGTCGCCAGGGAGACCCCGGCTCGTCGCGGTTCTATCTGTCGCTTGAAGATGACCTGATGCGGCGCTTCGGTCCGATGGATCGCGTCAAAGGCTTGATGGAGCGGTTCGGCGTCGATGAAAGCCTGCCGATCGAAGCCGGGCTGATCAACCGCACAATCGAAAGCGCTCAAACGCGCGTAGAAGGGTATAACTTCGACATTCGCAAGCACACCGTCGAGTTCGACAATGTGATGAACAGGCAGCGCACCGTGATCTATGCCGACCGGCGCAAGATCCTCGAAGGCGAAAACATGCGCGAGCGGGTGCTTGACATGATCACCGATGAGGTGCATGCGCTGGCTGCGCGATACCTGCCCGAAACCAAAGGGCGCGCCGACGATTTCGAGGGATGGGACCTCGAAGGATTGGTGCGCGCGGTTCGTGCCATCGATCCCATGTTGACCGAAGAGAAGATCGCGCCGGAGCATCTTGAGCATCTCTCGCGCCAGGAGATCGAAGATGCGCTCGTGGAGGCGATCGAGGAAGATTACGAGGAGCGCGAGCAGGCGATTGGCGAGGAGCGCATGCGCTCCTTCGAACGGCGCATGATGCTCGGCGCCATCGATCGGCAGTGGGTCGATTATCTCACCGGCATGGAAGACTTGCGCCAGGAGATCGGGTTGCAGGCGGTGGCGCAACGCGACCCGCTCGTCGAGTATCAGCGCAATGCCTATGCAATGTTCGAGGAGTTGAAAGCCAACATCCAACGCGATATTGTGTATCAGATTATCCCGGCATCATTCCAGTACGAGCAGTATCTGCGCCAGGTCGAAGCCGAGCAGCAGCGTCGCCTGATCGCTGCCCAGCATGCAGGAACGGCTGATGGCGATGGAAAAGCGTTGCGGACGGTTCGCCACAGTGTGCAGATGCCAGGACGCAACGATCCCTGCCCGTGCGGCAGTGGGAAGAAGTTCAAAGCCTGCCACCTGGGGCGCGAAGCGGAACTCGTCGCGTTGTTGCAGCAGCGCCAGCAACCGGCGCCAGCGCAAAACGTCTCGGCGCAACTGGCAACGAAGCAACCAGCCGTAAGCGCCCCGGTACAACCGGCGACGAAACAACCTTCTCCCGGGCAATCAACCGGCTCGGGCGCGCCACGCGGACGTGCCGCGCCGCCGCCAGCCGCCAACCCGCAACAGCGTGGCAAGTCTCAATCTCAGGCGCAGCGCGGGAAGGGCGCGTCGGCCAGAAAGAAATGACCTGCGCTAGAAAGGCGATAGAACCCTATGACACCTGTTCCACGTCCGCGACCGGTGTTGCTGGTCATCCGCGATGGTTGGGGTGAGCGTGACGAGGTCGAAGGCAATGGCGTGAAACTGGCGCGCAAGCCCTATGATGACCGCTGGCGCGTCGAGTGTCCATTCACCCTGGTGCGCGCCGCCGAGAAAGACGTCGGTCTGCCAGCCGGGCAGATGGGCAACTCCGAAGTGGGCCATCTAAACCTGGGCGCCGGGTTCGTGGTGCGCCAGGATATTACGGTCATCGACGACTCGATTGCCGATGGAACGTTCTTCACCAATCCGGTGCTCGGCAGCGCCATTCGCGCCGTGAAGGAACGTGGCACGGCGCTCCACCTGATGGGGTTGCTCGGTCCTGGCGGCGTTCATAGCCACGTCAATCACACCAGGGCGCTCCTCGAACTGGCAAGGCGCGAAGGTCTCGAACGGGTTTATGTCCACCTTTTCACCGATGGACGCGATACGATGCCGCAGAGCGGGATCGAGTTCGCACGCGATCTGCTTGCATTTATGGAAGAACACCAGATCGGGCGTGTCGCGTCGGTAGTCGGGCGCTACTATGCGATGGACCGCGATAAGCGCTGGGAGCGCACGAAACAGGCGTATGATCTGCTGACGAAAGGCGTCGGCCGCCCTGCGCCCGACCCGCTGACCGCGATCCAGCGATCCTACGAGGATGGCGTGACCGATGAGTTCATCAAGCCAGCCGTAATTGTGGATAAATCCGGTCAGCCGGTCGCCACTATTGGCGACGGCGATGCCGTGGTCTGCTTCAACTTCCGCGCCGACCGGGTGCGGCAGATCAGCCGCGCCTTCACCATGCCCGATTTCGATGGTTTCGAGCGGCGTATGTTGCGCGACCTGATCTACATCGCCATGACCGAGTACGAGAAGAATATGCCGTACCAGGTCGCCTTCCAGAATGATGATGTCGCCGTGCCGCTCGCAAAGGTGATCAGCGATGCCGGGTTGCGCCAGTTCCACGCGGCGGAAACCGAAAAGTATCCGCATGTCACCTTTTTCTTCAACGGTGGGCGCGAACACCCGTTCCCCAACGAGGACTGGCAGATCGTTCCGTCGCCGAAAGAGGTGCCGACCTACGATCTCAAGCCGGAGATGAGCGCCTACGGCGTGCGCGATGTGGTTCTGAAAGCCATCGAGTCCGACGCATACGACTTCATTCTCGTCAACTACGCCAACCCGGATATGGTCGGGCATACCGGCGTCATTCCGGCAGTGGTGAAGGCGTGTGAAGTCGTGGACGAATGCACCGGCGCGATTGTCGATGCAGTTGTGGCGCGCGGCGGCGCAGCGATCGTCATGGCTGACCACGGCAACGCCGAACTCATGATCGACCCGGAAACCGGTGGACCGCACACGGCGCACACGACCAATCCGGTGCCAGCGTACCTGATCGCTGCGCTGGAGTTGGATCTGGGCAAAGGGCAGGTCGCGCTGCGCGACGGCGGACGCCTCGCTGACATCGCGCCGACAGTCCTCGACCTGCTAGGGATCGAACCTGCGCCACAGATGACGGGTGAGAGCCTGATCGTGCGGAAATAGATTTACGAAAACAACCCGTCCACCGCAGCCACCAGCTGGCGCAGGTTGCTTACATGGTGCACCGCGTCGCACATTGGTGCATAGATGTGCATATGGTTGTCTTCACGTCCCCAGCGGTAAGGCGGCTCGGGGTTGAACCAGACGACCCGATGTGCGCGGCGCTTGATGGTCTCGAAGGCGCGCGGGTTCGGCGGCGACATATGATCATCACCGTCGCCGAGGAAGATCACCGTGGTGCGCCGGTCGATCGCGTCGAGATGATCGCGCGTGAATATCTCCAGACATGCTCCCAGGCTCGTCTGCCAGGGTCCCCCTTGCACCCGCTCCGGCACGACGCGGATCGCGTCTTCGGGGCGCAGTTGCTGAAAATCAGCCTGCACATCAGCAATCGTGCGGTAATAGACGAAGGGGCGAGTGCGGCTGATCTGGTCCTGTAAGGCATAGACGAGCATCAGCATGAAACCGGTGACGGCGCGCATCGAGCCGGATACGTCGCAGATGACGGTAATACGCGGCTTCAGGTGCTTGCGACGGTGGCGAATGTCGAGCGGCACGCCGCTGTAGCGCAGGTTGGCGCGGATGGTGCTCTTCGCGTCGAGCGACCCCTTGTTGGCGCGTTTCTGGCGGAGCGCGACGCGCGTGCGCAACTGCGCCGCCAGGCGATTGATGATGACGCGCATATCGTCGTCGTCCTGATACTTCAGTTCCTCGAACGGACGATCCTGCAGATCTTCGACAGGACGACGGCGGCGTTCTTCGGCTTCACGCTGTTGCAGTCCATTCCCCACTTCCCTGCCGATCTGCTGGGCAAGCGCCTCGCGGTTCTCGCGCGCCTCCTGTTCCAGTTGCTGGAGCGCCGCTTCGCTGACCCCCGCCTCGCGCAATTTCTGGAGCAGTTCCTGGAGCAACTGTTCCAGGCGGTCGAACTGCAACTCACGTAATGCGCGGCGTGTGGCCCATGGTTGGAAGCCGGTCGTCGTTTGGGTGGCGGTCGTATTCTCGTCGATGAACTGGCGCATCTGGCTGCCGCTCATGCCCTGCCCGGTCATCATCATCTCGAACAGGCGCCGCAATTGCTCTGGCGTGAGCGATGCCAGCATCTGTTGCAGCATCTGCGCCAGCCGTTCACGTTCTTCGGGGGACATACCGCCGCCGGGCTGCTGCAACGGCGGCGGTGTGTCGAGACCGAAGAAACGCGGGAAGAGTTCATCGAACGTCGGCAGGTCACGCGGTTCTTTCACCAGTGACGCGCGTAGCGCCGAACGGAAGAACTGTTTATCGGCAACGCCAGCAATTTCGACGCAGCGCATTGCGTCGATGCTTTCGGCGAGCGAAATGCGCACCCCTTGCGCGCGCAGCGCGTGGATAAAATCGACAACCCGCTGATCCATATCTCGTCCCCTTTAGTTTCCACGGAAGCGACCGCTCTCGTCGTCGCGCCGCGGTCGGCCAAACTCATCGCGTTCGCGGCGGGCGCGGTCGCCCTCGTCGCGCACCGTGGCGCGGCGCGCGCGCTGCAAGTCGCCCTCGAATTTGAGCAGCACATTCAGCGTCGTCTCGACCGTCGCGCGGTCGAGATGGCGGGCATTGAGTTCGAGCAGCGCGCGCGCCCAGTCGATCGTCTCAGAGACGCTCGGATGCTTCTTCAGGTCCATGCCGCGCAGCCGCTGCACCAGTTCCACCGCCTGCTGCGCCAGTTTCGGGGGCAGACCAGGCACTTTCAGGTTGACGATCTGAAGTTCCTGTTCGGCGGTGGGGTAATCGATGTGCAGATAGAGGCAGCGACGCTTCAGCGCTTCGGAGAGTTCGCGGGTGTTGTTGCTGGTCAGCAACGCCATCGGCTGATGGCGGGCGCGGATGGTGCCAAGTTCGGGCACGCTGACCTGGAAATCGCTCAGCACCTCGAGCAAAAACGCCTCGAACTCGGCGTCGGCGCGATCAATCTCGTCGATCAACAGCGTCACCGGTCGCTCGCTTGTGATCGCTTTGAGCAACGGTCGCGGCAGCATGAAGCGGCTCGAGAAAAACACATCCTCCTCGGCAGCCAGCCGGTCGGCCGCCTCGGCAAGCGTCGTAACGCCTGCCAGCAGATCGTTGAGTTTATCGCGCAGCAACTGCGTGTAGAGCAGTTGTTTGGCATATTCCCACTCATAGAGCGCCTTGGTTTCATCAAGACCTTCGTAGCACTGGAGGCGGATCAATTCGCGTCCGGTCGCCGCCGCCCATACCTTTGCCAGTTCGGTTTTGCCCACGCCAGCCGGACCTTCGGCGAGGATCGGCTTGCCGAGTTTTTCCGCCAGGAACACAGTGGTGGCAATTTCATCGGAAGGAATGTACCGCTGCGCGCTGAGCGCCGCTTTGACATCGCCAATGGTGTTGAACACTGCCAGTAACCTTTCTACTCCGGTTGTGCGCCGTAGACGGTGTGTTCCATGCGAACTGCGCCGTCTGTGACATCGATCAGGACGCCATGGAAACGGCGCTGATCGCGTCCCGGATTGACGCACCAGGTTGCGCCGATCCGGGTGGTATACGTTCCGCTCAGTGAGGGCGCTTCGTGGATGTGCCCGTGCAGCGTGAGCGGCGGTTGATGCTGTTCGATGAAGGCGCGCAGCGCGCGGCTGCCGACGTGTCGCCCGCGCGGCATCAGGTCGAGCGGCGTATCAGCAGGCGGCGTATGGCAGACATACACCGTGCGGCGCGGATCGCTGCGCCCGGCAAGCGTCGCCAGGTCTTCGGCAATCGACGGCAACGCCTCGAACTCCTGGCGCTGCAATGGACGAATTGCGCCGCCACGGCTGGTCAGCGCGTGATCGAAACTGAGCGGCGGCGTTCGTCCTTCGTCGCACCGCTCGAAATCCTTGATGCTGAACGGTGTCGGCGGCACGCAGGCATACCCGGCAATCCAGAGGTCATCGTTCATCTGATAGACGCGCTCGTGGAGCGGATACGCCAGCCCTTCCGCCGCAAGCTCCTCCACGGCGTCATACGCCGTTGCCCAGTCGTCGTTGCCCGGCAGCAGATAGACTGCGGTCGCCGGGTGCTGCGACCGAAACGCACGCAAGAGCGGCGCCAGATCACGCCCGACGAAGGTTCGCTGCGTTGCCAGGGCGTCGTCGCGCCGCATCGCATGGGGCAACAGGTCACCTCCGACAACGATGGCGTGCGCCTTGTGACGCGCTGCAAAGTCGCATAGCGCGCGATAGTCAGCCAGGTTGCCATGAAGGTCGGCGGTGTAGGCAATGCGCATGCTACCGATACTGCAATGAATGGTTTTGATAACGACCCTGAACGCACAGCAGACAGAGAAGAGCGGGGATATCTTTCATGCATTATAGCATGGACAACCGGAAAATGGGGGGTGCAAGACGCATGACTCATCGGGGTGCAAGCGTGCATGGTCAGGCAGACGGCTGCACGTAGCAGGGAACGAGGAATGCACCTGGCAGGCAGCGGAGCGTAAGGGCGGACTGAGCCGGGTTCTTACATTGTCCGGCTCGAAGATGTTGGTCAGGCTGCAATGTGCGGGGCGCCGGCTGCTGCATCGTAGTGGCGCCGACTCATCACTCATCACTCATCGCCAGTATGTGGTATCATCTGGAAGGTTCCCGGTTGCTCTACCTGTTGCTATTTCACTCATGACCTCGCCTGCACGCCGTCGTTTTCGCGCCATCGCCCGGCTGCCCGATGACCAGATCAATCTGGCAGAGGCGGCGCTTTGCATTGCCTGGGAGGATCAGGGTGACGGCAATCCGCTGGCGTCGTTGCGGATTATCGATACCATGGCGGCTGCCGCACAGCAACGCATTGCCGGCAGGCGAGGATCGCGCGCCATTGTTACGGCATTGAACGAATGCCTGTTCGAGGAACTTGGGTTTCGCGGCAACCACTGGAACTACAGCGATCCGGCCAACAGTTTCCTCGATCAGGTCATTGCTCGGCGCGTTGGTTTGCCTATTCTGCTCTCAGTGCTGTACCTGGAGATCGGCTGGAGGCTGCAGTTGCCGGTTGTCGGGCTGGCGTTGCCGGGGCACTTCCTGGTCCGCTATATCGACTCGCAAGAGGGCGATCTGTACATCGACCCCTTCAACCGTGGCAGGCCGTGGTCGTATGCGGAGTGCGAGCGACAGATCACCTCATTTGCCGGTACCGTCAATCCTGCGCTGATCCGACAGATCATGGCGCCGCCGTCGCCACGGTCGATCCTCATACGCATCCTGCGCAATCTGAAGAGCGCCTACATTCAGCGCGAACAGTTCGAGCGCGCACTGGCGACCGTTGATCGGATATTGATCCTGGCATTCGATGCGGGCGAACTGCGGGATCGCGGTCTGTTACGCGCCCGTATCGGGCAATGGTCAGGCGCGCTGGCTGATCTCGAGCGCTACGCGCACCTGGCGCCGCAGGCGAGCGATCTGGAGGCGATCCGGCATCGGGCGCAGGCGCTGGCGGATGCGTTGGCGCCATATAACTGACTATGCTGCTCCGCCGTTCCCCGCGCCATACTGCACGTACACGGCGCTCGTTTCGCTGAAGAAGTCGATCAGGGCGTCGTGCTCAACCGGCATCTGTGGCTCGTCGCTGGTGGTGGGCGCATTGATATGGATCGACCGCGCGTTCATGTCGTTGACGAAGCGCAACATACGCGCGCCGTCGCGGGTGTAGATGCCGGCAGCAACGACCGCGCGCGACCGGGTGGCGTGCGCCAGCGCCTCGGCAAAACTCTCGACGCGCGTCACCGCCAGCACCGGTCCTGGCGCCGGCTCGCGGGCGATTCGCATCTCCGGGCGCACCCGATCGACGATCGTCGGGCGCAGGAAGTAGCCATGCGCCAGCGCCTCGTCCTGCGCGCGCGCACCGCCACAGAGCGTTTCGGCGCCTTCCGCCTGCGCCTGCCGGACCAGATCGAGCGCCTGCCGGATCTGCGCCTCGTCGGTGCATGGTCCCATCCCGACCCCTTCATCGAGACCGCTGCCCAGGCGCAGTTTGCAGACGCGCGCAACCAGTTCCTCGAGAAATGCATCCGCCACCGGATGCACGAGGATTACTCGTTTGGTTGCTGTGTGTGACTGACCGGCATTCCCGAAGGCGCCAGCGAGCACCCCTGCCAGCGCCAGGTCCAGGTCGGCGTCTTCGAGCACAACGACCGGGTTGGCATCCATCTGCTCGCTCATGAAGCGTATCGGGCGCGCCTCCGCCTGGCGCCGCGCGCCGGCGATCTCAGCATGCGACCCGCCGATCCAGACCGCGCGCACCGCCGGGTGGTCGATCAGGGTGGCGCCTGTTTCATCGGCAGCGCCGTGGACCAGGTTGACGACGCCGGACGGCGCGCCAGCATCGGCGAAGCAGCGCACCAGCCACTCCGCAGTTTCAGGTGTTGCCAGTGCAGGTTTCAGCACGACCGTATTGCCGCTCACCAGCGCCTGCGCCAGGCGCTCGAACGGCAGCGCCAGCGGCGACCATTCCGGCGCTAGCAACGCCACAACGCCGAGCGGACGGCGGCGCGTGTAGCCGAAATGCGCCGGGGTGCGCAATGGAACCGTGACGCCATCGGCGGCGACAGCGGCAGCGCCGCAGAACTCCGCGTAGGCAACAGCGCGCTGCACCTCGGCGCGCGCTTCGGCGAGGGTTTTGCCCTGCTCGCGCACCATCACGCGCGCGACGTCTTCCGCGCGTTCCGCCATCCGGCGCGCCGCGCGCAGCACCAGCGCCCCGCGTTCGGGCGCAGGCGTCTGGCGCCAGGAGCGAAAGGCGTGCGCCGCCACTTCGGCGGCGGCTATTGCCTCGTCATTGATCGAAAGTGGCGCCTCGCCGATCAGGTCGCTGGCGTCGGCAGGGTTGATGTTGGGGGCATGGCGGCGCGCCAGCGATTCCATCCAGGCGCCGCCGATATAGTTGCGGTAGATACGGGTGTCTTTGTGCATGACTCTGCTCTCGTTTCGTCTTAAGCGATCCGCTTGAGAGCGATCTCTTCAACCTCTGCGATGTCTTATGGCGAGAACCCGATGTAAACGCTTGCAGCCAGAGCACATATCGCTTCGGGCGTCTCCGCAGGCTCAACTACGAGCCGCACATGGAGCTTATCAAGCAGTGGAATTGTACCTTACTGCATTTTCCATGTAAAGCGGCGCCCCACCCTCGCCTCGTGCACGGTACAATGAAAGTGCACTGCTGGCAGTGACACCGGAAGAGAGACGACGGAGAGGCGCCATGAACCTGATTGCAGTCATCACCACTGTGGGGAGCATCGAGGAGGCGCGCACGATGGCGACGGCGCTGGTCGAGCGACGACTGGCGGCCTGCGCGCAGATCTCGCAGATCGAGAGCGTCTACCGCTGGAAGGGCGAAATTCAGCGCGATCCAGAGTTTCGCGTGCTGTTCAAGACGACGGCTGCACGCTACCAGGAGGTGGAAGAGGCGATCCGTTCGCTGCACTCGTATGAGTTGCCAGCGATCCATGCCTTTGCCATCGAGCATGTGTATGCGCCGTATGGCGCCTGGGTCGAGGAGAATGCGGTTTGAGGCGCCGTTGGAAGGAGGCGATTTCGCTATGAAACGATTGCGCCACGATGTCAATGTTACAGTGAGCATCGTGCTGCTGGTTGCTGCCGCTGCCGCCATTCTCACTGGCATCATCGCCGATCTCTGGGATCTGACGGGGTTTGTGTATCATACATATGCCGGGTATCTTATGGCGGTTCTGGCGGTCGCGCATGTGGCGCTGAACTGGAACCGCCTGGCGCGCTATGTGCGCTTCCGCCTGATACGTTCCACCACGCCGCGCTCGCCTGCCCGCGCCGGATCGTCGGCGCGCGCGTCGGCGTCTGCCCCGCCCCTGCCCGCCAGACGTGGCGCACCGGGCATGCTGCGCGCGCTGCACACGCGCCGCGGGTTTCTTGGCGCGCTGGCTGGGCTGCTGGCAGGTATGGCGCTCGGGCGCAGCACCGTTCGTGCGCGCCCGGATGTGCCGTCTGGCACAGATATGGGAGTGACGTATCATCAGTGGAGCAAACCAGGTATGAGCGATCTGTTCGGCGCCATGGCGAGTTGGGGCGCACAACCGCCGCTCTACAAGACGTACCTCGGCGCGCCGCGCATTATTCTGCCGCCGCCTGATGATCGACCGGGAATGACACTCGAAGAGGCGATCCAGAAGCGGCGTTCGGTGCGTACGTATGCGGGAGGGTCGCTGGCGCTGGCGGAATTGTCGCGGTTGCTCTTTTTCACCGGCGGCATCAATGCCGAACGGTTCGGCGTGAAGTTGCGCGCCGCGCCTTCCGCCGGCGCGCTCTACCCGATCGAGACGTACCTGGCCGTCCATCGCGTGATGGATCTGCGTCCCGGCGTGTATCACTACAATGTCGCCGATCATGCCCTGGCGTTGCTCCGCGACGCCGACGTGCGCGGCGATGTGGTGCGCCAGGGGTTGATGCAGGATTTTCTGGGCGCGTGCAATGTGGTGATCTATTTCACCGTCATCCTGCAGCGTCTGCGCTGGCGCTATCAGGAACGCTCCTATCGCTATGCGCTGCTCGAAGCGGGACATCTGGCGCAGAACCTCTATCTCGCGGCGACATCGCTCGGCATGGGGGTGTGCGCCGTTGGCGCCTTCCTGGACGATGAGGTCAACGCCATGCTCGGCGTGGATGGCGAACACGAGGCGGCAGTCTACATGCTGTCGGTAGGGAAGACGTGATCGGGTATAATCCCGCAGGGTGCAGGTGTCGGTCGTGCGAGACGCGCCGTAGGGACGTCCCCTTGTGGGCGTCCGCACAATCGGTTGCACCATTCCGTGGTGGGCAAGCACGGGAACCTGCTTCACAAATGCAGGGCGGCAGGGCTTGCAGGGAGGAGAGATGGCAGAGAGATTGCTTGTTTCGTTCGCAATGACACCGAAGCATCGGTTATTTGAACAGGCACTATAGTCCCGTGCTTCACCGCCGATTACTCTATGTTCTCGTGATGCTCGCGCTGGTCGCCTGCGCTGCGCCGCCGCCTGTGCCGACGCCGCAGGCAGCGCCGCCGCCGACACGCGCGCCGGTCAGTACGGTAACGCCTCAGCCCCCTCTTCCTACGCCAACCCTGGCGCCGGCGGCAACGCTGGGAGCGCCGACGCAGGTTCCGACGCCGGTGCTGGCGAGTCTCTTCGACGACCAGCGTCTCACTTATGAACCTGGCTTCTATGCGCTTCAGATCCAGGCATTCCTCGACGGCCAACCCGGTCCGCTGAAAAGGATCGTCATGCCAGTTGGCGATCGCCAGCATACCTTTGCCGAGGCGCTGACCGGTCAGGCGGTCTACTACAGCGTCAACCCGAAGATTATTCTGGCGCTGATCGAACTGCAGAGCGGACTGATCAGCGACCCGCAGCCGACCGCCGATCAGTTCGCCTGGGCTGCCGGTTTTCGCGGCGAGAACGGACGACGTCGCGGTTTGCAAGCGCAGGTCCGCTGGGCTGTCAAGGAAATGCTCTATGCGCGGCGGGATTATCCGCAGCGCATTGCGCTGACCTTTGCCGACGGCAGCACAGCGCCGCCGCCGGAAGGCATGTCGCTTGCGGAATATGCCCTGGCGCGGGTGCTCGCGCCAACGACGTCCCCATCGCACCTTCCGGCGCTGATGGAGCGCTTCCGCGCAACATACACGCGCCTGTTCGACGACCCGCGCGTTCCGCCGTCCGACTGGTTCCCGCCTTCCCCGCCGTTTCTGACCCGCCCTCTCGGTAAGGTTGCGCCGACGACATCGTTTTTCGACCACGGCGGGCCTTTCCTGATGCGCAACAACCGGAACGGCGTCGTTACCTATTGGGGGCGCAGCGAAACCGACCCGATCTTCGCCTACAACGGTCACGATGGCTGGGACTACGCCGCTGCGCCGCCAGAACGGGCGCTGGCAGCAGCCGATGGGCTCGTTGTGTTCGCAGGCAATGCCGACGATGGTTGCGCCACCCGCGCTGTCGCTATCGACCACGAGAATGGCTATCGCACGCTCTACTGGCACCTGCACCGCGTGGACGTCGCCATCGGCGCGCGGGTGGCGCGCGGCCAGCCGATCGGGATCATCGGCAATACCGGATGCTCGACAGGTCCTCACTTGCACTTTGGCGTTCAATACCTGGGGCGCAACACCGACCCGTATGGGTGGTGCGGCGCAGGGGATGATCCGTGGCACGCCCATCCGGCGGGCGCCGTGAGCGTCTGGCTCTGGATGGACCGCCCCTCGCCGTGCGCTCCGCCACCGCAGGGAGGAGTTGCGGTAGACGCCGATCTTCCCGCCTTTTTCACCGACGGCGAGAAGTGGAAGCGCGCTCCTACAGGTTACGGCGGCGAGTCGCTGTTTACCGCATCGGTGCGCGGCGCTGGCGGGCGCCCATGGAAGATTCGCGCGCTCAACCCGCCGTCACTGGCGGTCTGGCGTGCGGAATTGCCCGTAGCGGGACAGTATCGCGTGATCGCCTTCATCCCCTATGCCGTCAGTCGATTGGGTGATGCCACCCGAGTGCGTTACCTGGTGCAGCACACCGACGGCATGGCGGAAGTCGTTGTCGATGCGGCGACATACGCGAACGACTGGGCGGAACTCGGAACGTACCGCTTCGATGAAACCGGCGCAGAAGTCGTCCTGACCAGCGCCGCCGAGGATGGGATGCTCACCATCTGGGCAGATGTTGTTATGTGGCTGCCGGTCGCGTCGGATGCGCCCGATGTTCAACGCTGACGTTGTGCGGCGAGGACATCCGCCGTCATTGCGCGCGGAACGAAGCAATTTCCTGCCGGCTTTCCTTTGCCCGACCGGTCCCCGCTTTGCCGTGTGCTTCGGCGCGTTGCGCGCTGATCGCATAAAGCCTCGAACCAGCCCCGCGGTCGCGGGATATTCGCCTTGCCCGAATATCCGCGAATTCCTGCGACATAAGCGAACCAGCCCCGCGGTCGCGGGATATTCGCCTGCCGGCCAGCAGGCAGTGCGCGCCAGGGCGAAGGTGCGTGAGCGTCCTGCGTATGATCTTGCCCGATGGTGATGGAGATTGAGAAATTAATCCGGTATCACGCGCGCCAGTCTGCGCTGGTGGGCTTCGCGTTCCGTAGCCTGTGACTTTAGTCGCTGAACGAGCGGGGCATAGCGGAACAGGTCTTCAACGTCCATCAGTCGCCGGGCGGGTGGGCTGTTCGCGTCGGGCATGGGCTGGTTTCATCTCAGGACGAATGTCGCCCTGGCGCGCCGATTCTGTGACGCATCGGCCACGCCGGTGGATCGGTAATACCTGTGATTCGGTAAGCCTGTGGGAAGGTGCACGCCCAGGCAGCCCTCCTACAGGCGCAGAGGCAGGAGCGCACCATGACCGGCTATCACATTCGCATTCGGGAACTCCCCGCGACCGACAAACCACGCGAACGGCTGCGCGCCAGCGGCGCCGCCGCGCTTTCCGACGCGGAACTGCTCGCAATTCTGCTGCGGGTCGGGATTGAAGGGGTCAACGCCATTCAACTCGCGCAACAGGTGCTCGTCGAATTCGGCGGATGGGCTGGGTTGCAACGCGCTGGCTTCGAGGACCTGGCGCAGCGCCGCGGGATGGGCGAGGCAAAGACCGCTCAACTCAAGGCGGCGCTGGAAATTGGGCGGCGCCTGTTGCTGGCGAGCGGCGAGGAACGGTTTCAGATCCGCTCCCCAACCGACGCGGCGCAACTCATGCAGATCGAAATGAGCCATCTCGATCAGGAACAATTGCGCGCGATCTGCCTCGACACCAAAAATCGCGTCCAGAAAATTCAGACCGTGTATGTCGGCAGCCTGAACGCATCAATGGTCCGCATCGGCGAAGTATTCAAAGAAGCCATTCGCCTCAACTCGGCATCGATCATCGTCGTACACAATCATCCCAGCGGTGACCCGACCCCCTCACCGGAGGATATTGTCGTGACTCGGCAGATGATCGATGCCGGACGATTGCTCGACATTGATGTGCTCGATCACCTGGTAATCGGCAACGGGCGTTTCGTCAGCATGCGCGAACGCGGGTTGGCGTTCGCCAAGCCTTGACAGCCGCATGCAGACGTGATACGCTTTACACGTCGCTGTGTTTGACCTTATTATGAACAAAGAATCGGCATCTGTTGCGTCGCCTGAGTCCCCGCCATGTCGGAGAAATACTACCAGGAGTATGGTCCCATCCGGCGGCGCAAAGGCGAAGGGCGCCTGCTGATCGATGAGCCTCCGCCTGAATCGCCGTCCGAACCACCGGCGCCGAAACCGCCGCGCCGCGTTCCGCCGGTGCGCCCCCGTCGCGCGCCGGTGATTGGCGTTTTGCTGGTGATGGCGGCGCTTGGCATAGCCCTCTACTTTGCGCAACCGTTCATTACCGACGTCATTGCCGCCGACCGTGCGATGCCCGGCGTTAGCATTCGTGGCGTTCCTGTCGGCGGCATGACGCGCGAGGAGATCCAGACGCTGCTCACCGCGCAGTACGAAGCGTTTCTGCAAGCGCCGCTGACGCTGGTGTTCGAGGGACGTGAATGGCGCCCGTCGCTCGACGATCTCGGCGTTCAGTTCGAGGTGGAACAGACCGCGGCGCTTGCGCTTGGCGTCGGGCGCACCGGCAGCCCATTGCATCGCATCGAGGAACTCTGGGCAGTACGGCAGAATGGCGGCGTTGATATTGCGCCACGCCTGCGGGTGGACGGCGCCCGTTTGCAACGTTATCTGACGAGCCTCGCCAGCGAGATCGAACAGCCGCCGCGCGATGCGGCGCTCAGCATCGCCGCTGGCAAAGTGCTCCCCACCTCGGCGCGCACCGGACGCCAACTGCTCGTGGACGCAACGGCGCTCGACATCCTGCGCGCGCTGCAGTCACTTGCGCCGGGCACGATACCGTTGCGCACCCGCATCCTCGAACCGGCGCTGGCAGACGAAGATATCGCTGCTGCGGTCGCAGACGCCGAACTGCTGCTGAGCCGTCCGCTCGAATTGCGGCAGGGCGAACGGCGCTGGACGTGGGATCAGGAACGAATCGCAGAAATGCTGGCCATCAGCATCGTCGATGGTCGCATGTTCGTCGATATCGATCAGGCGCGCCTTGAGCGCGCCGTTGCCAGGCTTGCGCAATTTGTCGACTCGTCGAGCGCCGAGCCGCGCGTCACCTTTCGCAATGGGCGTCTGCAGATCGTCGAGCCGGGGCGCGATGGATTGCGCCTCAAACAACCAGAAGCCATCGAGGCGATCCGCCGTGCATTGCGCACTCAGGAGCATCTCGTCGAACTGCCGGTCGACACGGTTCGCCCGCAGATCACGGCGGAAACGTTGCCATCCCTTGGCATTGTCGAGCTGGTGGCGGAAGGCAAATCGAGTTTTGCCGGCTCGGCTGAGTACCGCATCACGAATATCAAAGCTGGCGCTGCCCGCATGAACGGGGTGCTCATCCCGCCTGGCGCCGAGTTTTCCTTCAACACTCAACTGGGCGCGGTTGATGCCGAACACGGTTTTGTTCAGGGATATGCGGTCATCGGCAATCGCACCCAACTCGAATGGGGTGGCGGCGTCTGTCAGGTCTCGACCACGGTGTTCCGCGTGGCATTCTGGGCAGGTCTGCCGATCACGGAACGGCACGCGCATCCGTTCTACATTTCCTGGTACGATGCCTTCAGTTTCCCGGATCAGGCGGCGCCTGGCATGGACGCAACCATTTACACCGGGGTGCAGGACCTCAAGTTCGTCAATGACACCAGTCACTGGTTGTTGATGGAAGCAATCGCCGATACCAATGCGCAGGTGTTGAGTGTGCGTCTCTACGGTACTCGGCCAGATCGGAGCGTGGCGGTGGTTGGACCGGAGATCGCCAACATCGTGTCGCCGCCAGCGCAGGCGGTCTACGTGAATGACCCGAGTCTGCCAGCCGGAACCGTGCGCCAGACCGATCGGGCGCGGCGCGGGATGGACATCAAGGTGTACCGGGTGATCACCGAGGAGGGCGTGCAGCGGACGCCGGAATTGTTCTTTACCCGCTTCAAAGCCTGGCCCGATGTGTTTGTGCGTGGAACCAGGAGTCCGTAGGAACGTGTGGCATGGTCGCGGTGTCTGACATATCATTCGATGCTATCTTCGCCGACACGCCCGTGGTGGTCGCCTGGCTGTTCGGCTCGCACGCCAGCGGACGCACGCATGCGCGCAGCGACATCGACATCGCGGTGCTGTTGGCAGCGGAGACGACGAAGGAAGAGCGCGAGCGCTGGCGTCTCGAACTGATCGGGCGTCTGAGTGACGCCTTTCGTTCTGATGCCATCGATCTTGCGATTCTGAACGATGCGCCGCCGCTGCTGCGCTACGAGGCGCTGCGCCCGCGCCGCGTGCTGTACAATCGTGACGATGAGGCACGGGTGGCGTTCGAGGTGCGCACCATGCAGGAATGGTTCGACTGGGCGCCGCGTTACCGCCGGATGCTGCGCGCCCGTATAAAACAGTTTGCAGAGGGAAATGTGAGGCTTGGTCCATGACCGGCGCTCTGACCATTGCCCGTCATCTTGCGCAGCTCCAGGTCTATCTGGCGCAGTTGCGCGAGTTGCAACAGCACTCGCGCGCCGATCTCGATACCGATTGGCGCACGCGGGCGACAGTTGATCGCACGCTTCAGATGGCGATCGAGGTTGTTATCAGCGTCTGCGATCAGTTGATTGCCAGTCTCTCACTGCCGCTGCCCGACGCCGGACGCGACGCGGTTCTGGTGGTTGCACGCGCTGGCGTTATCTCCGATGATCTCGGCGCCAGACTTGCCCGGGCCGTTGGCTTTCGCAACATTCTGGTGCATCAGTACATGTCGATAGATTATGATTGCGTCTACGACGTGCTTCAGCACGATCTTCCCGCATTCGAACAGTTTCTCAACCAGGTTGGCGCATTCCTTGACGCACAGAATCAGCCATGACGACGAATGACACCTTCTCGTTGGGCGTGACCTACTGGCCGCGTCGGGCAGGTCCATTGCTCTGGCAGCGCTACGACCGCAGCGCAGTGCGTGAAGAACTGGCGCACATCGCAGCGATCGGGTTCGATACGGTGCGCTTCTGTCTGCTGTGGGAAGATTTCCAGCCCGGTCCCGAGCGGATTGGTGGTCGCGCGATGCGGCGCCTGGAACATGCGCTCGATACGGCGCACGCCGCCGGGTTGCGGGTTGTTCTGGCGCTCTTTCCGGTGGCGGCGCTTGGCCAGTTGCAGGTTCCGTCGTGGGCGAACGGACCGGACATTGCGGGCGCATTGCGGCGCGCCCGGCGTGGCCAACCGCTGCTGCTCGTGCGTCCGCCGGGATTGATCCATGTTCTGACCGGCGGACGGTATCGCCCGGTACAGTGCAGCGATTTTTTCAGCGATCCGACGATGGTCGAGGCGCAACGCTATCTGGTGCGTGAGATCGGCGGCTACTTCGGCGACCATCCGGCTGTCTGGGCATGGCAACCGGGTGAAGGGTTCGAGCGCGTTCATCGCCCCGAGTCAGATCGGGCCGTATCACAATGGTTTGCCTCGATCACCGATGAACTGAAGCGCGTTGCGCCGCGCGCGGTCTGCCTGGGGGTCGTCTCGCCCACCGGCTTGAAACGCCGCTCCGGTCCGCGTCCTGAGCATGTGGCGCAGCACTGCGCGCTTGCAGGCGTCACGGTCGATCTCCCGGAAACGTTGGTGGATTGCCAGAGGCGGCACACGAACCCTACCGCCTATCTGCACGCGCTCGTGGCGGGCCTGGCTGAACGACGGGTTGTTGTTCTCAACGTCGGGATGCCCACGGTAGCGAATGATGAGACCGCTGGATGGTTCGAGGACGATCTCTACGGCCGTACCGCGCTGATGTATCGCGGCACGGCAGGTGAACAGGCAGAGTTTGTCCACACAGTGCTCAATCGGCTCTCCACTGATGGCGCGGCTGGCGTGTGGCTGGCGGCATATGCGGATTTTTCTGAAGAGGTATGGCAAACGCCGCCGCTCGATCGCACTCGATGCTACCGGACAATGGGGGTGATCGATGCACTGGGACGCGAAAAACCGGCGGTCAGCGCCCTGCGCGATGTTGCCCGCCGCATCCGCAGCGCATCGACCCTGCCTGCACAACCGCCTGCTGTCGACGCCGAGCGCTACTGGAGCGACCCGGAATGCGCATTCCGCGAGTGGTGGCGCGAGTTCAACAGCAGCGGATAAGTCGGGCTACTCATAGATCCACTGGTCGGCGCTGCGGCGCATATCGACAAGTTCCTCGGTGCGGAAGAACAGATTCACCTCCATCTCGCCATTTTCCGGCGAGTCGGAGGCGTGGATGAGATTTCGCCCGATCTCCAGCGCAAAATCACCACGGATCGTGCCCGGCGCTGCCTTGACCGGATTGGTTGCCCCGACCATCGAGCGCACGATTTCGATTACATTCGCGCCGGTCACGACCAGCACCACCACCGGACCGGAAGTAATGTAGGAGATCAGACCGTCGAAGAACGGTTTGCCCTCATGAACCGCATAGTGCCGGCGCGCCAGCGCATCATCAATCTGGATCAACTTCATGCCGACAATACGCAAGCCGCGCTGTTCGATCCGTGTCAGGATCGGTCCGATCAGTCCACGCTGCACTGCATCAGGCTTCAGAATGATCAGAGAACGCTCCATGCCTCCATCTCTCCTTCATCAGCAAGAGAACACAAACGTCGCGCCCTGAGCATGATGCTCATGGGCGCGAAACCAGCAGTCAAACGATCCTGCCCGATCGATGCGCCGTGTGATAGGAGATGCCCGCCTGACGAGATGCCCGCCTGACTGGCTTATCAGATCGGCACGGCTTCGCTGATCCGTTTGGATGCCCGCCGCATTTCCATCTTGACCAGGCCAAGATTGACCATGCGCTGCGTAATGACAACCAGGATCAGCTCCCGCGCTTCGAGCATGAGGATTGACCCCTGCTCCGCATCGATAATCAAGTCGATCAGCACGCCAACGCCGATCCGCCTGGTCGCTTTGTCAGTCTCACCGAACACGGCTGCCGACATTGCACCCAGAATCTCGGCATCTTCCTCGTCCATCAGCGTACTGGCGACGACCAGCCCATCCTTGCCGACGAGCAAACTTCCGATGACCCCCTCAACCCGGATGAGGTCTTCAACAATCCGGCGCATATTGACAGTCATTGCTCTTTACCATTCACAGAAGCGCAACTTACGTCACGCAGCCTTATGCATGTCCAGGTATCCAGCTGTATTCGCGCATCGCGTCGCGGAAGCGTCCCTGACGCGAGTAAGCGTCGCCAAGGGTGCGGTGCAGTTTACGCAGCAGATTCGTATCGCTGGTCTCTGCAATCATGTCGGTAAGATCTTCGACGATTTCATCAAGGAGCGCATTTTGCTTGATCAGGCGGCGATAGTGCTGCATGGCAATCTCCGACATTCCCGCCTGACCGCCAAAGCGCGCGATCGAGAGCCGCAAGATGTGATTGTCTGGATCGATCTCGAGCATGTTCAGGTACTCTTGCAGTTCTGGATAGTCGCCCAGGGCGTAGGTTGCCTTAGACGGCGCTGGCGGAGGAGCAGGCGTTTGCGCAGCAGCGACCGATGGCGCTGGCGGCGCTGCTGGCGAAACAGGTACAGCAGGTGAGGCTGGCGCTGGCGCAACTGTTGGCGTCTGTGTTTCTTCCAGTTCCGGCGTTGGCGGTTCTGGCGCTGCTGCGGCTTCTGTGTCGGCGACAACCGGTTCGAGATCGAACCACGCCATGGTTTCCGCTTCGGCTTCGGCGGCGGATGGAGGCGGCGCACTGAGGGCTGCCGCTGTCTCGTTCAAGAGGGCGATCTCGTCTTCCGACAACCCCAGTTCTTCAAGTGAGAAGGGGGTAAGCGACGCTTCTTCCGCAGACGCCGCTGGCGTCTCCTCCACACTACTGGCGGCTGCGGCGAGCATGGCGATTTCGTCATCTGCTGCCCCCGGTTCTTCGCGTGAGAAGGGGGTAAGCGACGCTTCTTCCGCTGGCGCCTCCTCCACACTGCTGGCGGCTGCGGCGAGCATGGCGATTTCGTCGTCGGACAAACCGAGTTCCTCCAGTGAGAAGGGGCGCATCAGGTCTTCTTCCTCTGCCTCGAATGCAGCAGGTGCAGCGGCGCTTTCCGGCATCAGAGGCGCTTCCTCCTCCGCATATTCTGCGTCGAGGTCGATCACTTCGTCGCCATCGCGTATTTCGATCCGCTCCGCGTGGAGCGTGCGCCCGATCTCGTCGATCCGCGCCGCTTCCGCTTCGGGGTCTTTCACCGCAGCGATGATGTCGGCAATATCGACATAGCCGCGCTCGCGACCGAGTTGGATCAGCCGGTCAATAACATCATCACCGCTGATGGCTTCGCGTGCAGGTTCGACCGGCTCGAACGCCGCAACAGGCGGTTCACTCACAGGTGTTGGTTCCGGCATCCACTCGAGATCCCCCCCCGTTCCCAGGGCTGCCAGTTCTTCCTCGGTAATGCCCAGGCGTCCCTCGTCGTACTCCACTCCCTCTTCCTCGAGGTCCGACAGATCGAACTCTGCCAGTTCCTCTTCCGAAAGACCCAGATCGGCAAGCGAGAATGGCTGCAGCTCCTCGATGCTGAGGGCCTCTTCGACCACAGGCTCTGCCGCAACCTTGAGCTCTGGCGCTTCCTCTGCGCCTGTCAGGGGTTCGACAAATGGTTCGGGCGTTTGTAGCGCCTCAAACATCTCGCCCTCAGGCGCCGACGCCGCGAGAGCTTCCGGTTCGACAGAAACCGGCGGTTGGGCAGACCCTCCCAGATCGCCAAGCCCCAGCGCTGCGATTTCTTCTTCACTCAGACCCAGGTCGGTGAACGAGAACGGTTGAAGTTGACCGCTGACCAGAGCGGCTTCGATACTCTCTGCCTCCTCGAGTGGTTGGGGCGCCTGTTTCGGAGTGGGAGGAGTGACCGGCGTCTCGACCGGTGGCGCCGCCGCTCCAGGCAGTTCTTCCGGCGCCGGTATGCCAATCTCTGCCTGCGCCGCTGGCGCCTCCGGCGCGGCGCTCAATCCAAGGGCAGCGATCTCTTCTTCGGTCAGGCCGAGATCGGCGAACGAGAACGGTTGAATGACACCACTGGCAATGGCGGACTCAATGCTTTCCGCTTCTTCGAGCGAAACCGTCGGAATCTGCCCGCTAGCGTCGGGCGGCGTCGAGGCGACTGCCGTATCAGCCGGTTGTTCTGCACTGTCGTGAGTGGCAAGAGATTGCCATTGCGCTTCAGCGTGTGGTTCAACAGCGGCGACGGGAGCGCCCGACTCAAGCGGCTCATCGTCGCGCAGGGATACATCGTCTAGCGAGAACAAACCCAGGTGTTCATCCGGGGAGATGGGCGGCGCAGGCGGCTCCTCTGCGTGCGGCGGCGGCGCGCTTTCGCGCTGCTTTTGCAGTTTCGAGAAAATGGTGCCCGTGTCTGGCGTCGAATCTGCCGATGTTGATTGGAAAAACGCCGGTTCCGCGCGCTGGGTTGGTTGTTGCCAGCTAAAACCGCGCGGCAGGAAGGTATCTTCCTCTTCGATTGGGGTTTCGACCGCTTCTTCCGGCGTGAGACCCGCCATTCGCGGGCGTTGCGGCGCAGGCGGTTCTTCGAGCGAGAAGGGTTGCAGTGATGGCGGCAACTCGCCGAGGTTTGCCTGACCGCTCATGCTGCCGATCTCCAATTCTTCTATCGAGAACGGTTGCAAGTCGGGCGGCACGTCACCGATGCCAGTCCCAACATCGTGCCCCGCCGTCGGGGCGCGCCTGCCCCCTTCAAAATCAATATCGTCGAGCGAGAAGGGTTGTGTGTCAATGTCGATATCTTCGAGGTGTGATGGTTCGGGCGCACGGATGATCGTCTCACCGCTCAGACTGGCAATCTCGTCGGGGGTCAACCCGAGTTCTTCGAGGGAGAAGGGCTGCATAGCGC
>ERZ1685331.19-NODE-19-length-66301-cov-19.572623_pt1 | contig 66301 bp, 58 predicted proteins | sample MGYA00580194_ERZ1685331 | MGnify/ENA primary metagenome ERZ1685331 (study PRJEB41501, sample SAMN08275520) | hot springs metagenome | biome: alkaline hot spring; material: microbial mat | place: Russia: Ush-Beldyr | collected 2015-07 | depth 0.5 m m ...
GGTGGGGGAGTGGGTGGGCTCCAGCCGAGGCCTCGGCTACCTCATGGTCCGCGCCAACGCCATGCTCCGCCTGGACTTCTACCCGAACCCCAACCACGTCCCGCTGGTGGTGGCCCAGGAGCGGGGGTTGTTCCGCGAGGCCGGGGTGGAGGTGGAGCTCGTGGTCCCCTCCGATCCCAGCGCCCCGGCCAAGCTCGTGGCCCTCCGGTGGGCCGACCTCAAGGGAAAGCGGATCGGCTAATCCCTGGAGCCCCTGGAACCCGCCCTGTGGCGAACGATGCTCGCCCAGGCGGGACTGGGCCCTGGGGACTACACCCTTGTCTACACGGGACTGGCGACTCTGCCCGCGCTCCTGTCGGGGAGCGTGGCCGCGGTTGGGGCGTTCCGGAACTTCGAGCCCTTCGCCGTGGAGGAGGCGGGCCGAACCCCGGTGTTCTTCCCCCAGGAGGAGTACGGCGTTCCGAACACCTACGAGCTCCTGTTCGTCGCCCATCCTGCCGTGGTGAGGGAGAGAACCCGGGAGATCCGCGCTGTGCTCGGGGCAGTGGCGGAGGGGATCCGCCTCACCCAGGAGGATCCCCCCTCCGCGTTCGCCCTGTTTGCCCGGGCTTTCCCCGAGCTGGCGGACGAGCTTAACCGGCGGTCGTTTGAGGCCACTCTCCCCCTGTACGCCCCGGGCGCCCGCCACGAGGACACATCGCGGTGGGCTGCGGTCCAGGACTTCCTCCTCGCCGCGGGGATGATGGTCCACCGGTTTCCCATAGTGGACCTGTACACGACCGACTTCCTCCCGCGAAAGGGGGAGCTGGTCGCCCAGGCGGGGGTCGGGTAGGCTCGGGGCGGAGGTGGTAGCGGTGCTCAAGCGTGTCCTCGTTCTCGGCGGACTGCTTTTGGCCGTGGGCCCGTGGTACGCGCAGGGCCTTCCCCCACTGCCTCCGCCGCCCATCACGGGCAGCGTAACCAACGTGGTGGATGGGGTGACGGTGGAGGTGCGAATCGACCACGTTCCCACCCCTGCCCCGGCGGGGCTCGCGGTGGGGCAACTGGTCCGGGTGCGGTACTTGGGGCTGGTGATAGCGGGGAACGGGGCGGCGGCGCGGGACCTCAACGCCCTCCTCGTTGGGGGGCGGCAAGTGTACCTGGAGCTCGACGCCCAAGGACGCGACCCCAACGGAGATCTCCCCGCCTACGTCTACCTCGACCCGGGCGGGCGGGTGATGGTAAACCTGATCCTCCTCGCCACGGACCTGTACTCCCCGCGAACTGAGCCTGGGGCCACCCGGTACGCGTCCGTTTTCGCCCACGCCGCGGCGACCCCCTCTCCGGTGAGCCTCGGCTGCAGCCCCGCCGTCCCGTGGTCCGAGGCCCGCGCGAGGATCGGCGAAGTCCTGTGCGTAGAGGGGCCGGTGATGAGCGTGGGCAAAAGCGCGGGCGGAGACGTGTTCCTGGACCTGGGCTTGGCCTATCCCAACCCGGAGCGGTTCACCCTGTTCATCCCCGCTCGCCACGTGGGCAAATTCGAGGCTGCATACGGCGCTCGGTTCTGGGAAAAGCTCAAAGGGACGGTCGTCCGTGCTCGCGGGGAGATCAAGCTCTACCGGGGGGTGGCGGAAATCGTCCTCTCTGACCCCAAAGACCTCTACCTCCAGCCCTAGGTGGTCGGTTACCCGGTGCCGCAAAATGGTTGACACTCCAGGCCTCATTGGCGGCCACGACCGGTTCTCAGGACGCCTCGGCCGGGGTCCGCCCATGGGGCCGGACCCTTGGTGCGGCCGCTCCTTAGGGTAGAACCGCAGGAACCATATTCACGCAACCTCGAAAATTGGTGGGCTAGGGGTGAGTGCGCTGGAACGCGACCCGCCAGTGCTCGTCGACCTGTTCGTCCACGCGTGCCGGGGCTTCGTGCGGGAGTGGGGGATCCCCCGGTCCATAGTGTCCCGTCTATTGTGTCTGGGCTTCATGGTCGCTTCCCGTATGGATTTCCGCAAAGCCCCGCAGCCGACGCTCTTCTAGCCTCAGAGAGCTGAGGACCAGGTACAAAAGCTTTTCCCCCGCCTCCTTCTCCGAGAACCTTCCACCACCTTCGTCCGTCGCTTCACTTCCTTCGCCAGGCGCACAAGCTCCGTTCAGGGCCTCCCGTACCAGGAACGGGGAGGTCCTCCATGGGACCGGCGAGGGCCAGGAGACGGGTTTTGTCCGGTATAGGGGCCTTCCCTACTTTACATTTCTCGTTTTTTCCGGAAGGCTACGGTGCTCCCCTGCGGACACACTTCTTGAGACACTACCGTGGCCCGGCGAAACATTCTTATTTAGGGAGGCGAGCTGTCTAGAGCGCGTGGGGGTTGACCTTATGGCCAAGGGCTTTGAACTTTTCCGCCAACGCTTGTTCTACACAGCGGGGCACGAACCTCGAAACATCCCCACCGTAAAGCTTGATCTCCTTCACAATGGATGAGGAAAGGAACGAATATTTTCCGGCGGTCATGAGGAACACCGTTTCGATATCGCTGTCGAGGTCACGGTTGGTGAGGGCCAGTTGGAACTCGTAGTCGAAATCCGAGGTGGCCCGAAGGCCGCGTACCACCGCGACCGCCCCCGCCTTCTTGGCACACTCCACGAGAAGCCCGGAGTAGGTGATCACCTCCACCCCGCAAATCCCCTCCTCCGCCAACGCCTCCTCCACCAGGCGTTTCCGTTCCTCTGCGGAGAAAAGCGGGGTTTTTCTGGGGTTCTCCACCACGGCCACGATCAGTTTGTCAAAAACCCTCTTGGCCCGACGAAGGATGTCGATGTGGCCGTAGGTGATAGGGTCGAAGCTCCCGGGGTATAGGGCGGTCCTCAAACGCCCACCTCCCCGAAGTTCCGCAAGACTCGGCGCAGCCGTTCCGCCGAGGGTCCCACCACCCCAAAGGCCGCTTTCTCCAGAACGAGGAATCTCCCCGCCAGCTCCTGCACGGCTTCCGGGGTCACCGCGGCGAATCGGCGCAGCACCTCGTCAGGGGGGATGGGCCTTCTTCCCAAGGAAGCCAGCGTTCCCAGGCGCACCAGCCGGCCGCTTGGATCATCCAAACTGAGAAGGAACGCGTTCGAGAGCCGTTTGATCGCCCGCTCCACCTCGTCCTCCGGCGGAGGCTCGCGGGCCAGAGCTTCGATCTCCCCTGTGATCACCTCGATGAGTTGGGGAAGCTTTCTCTCCTCGGCCGCGGCGTAAACGGAGAGCACCCCGGCGTCGGAGAAGTAGGCGGTGGCGGAGAAAACAGCATAAGCCAAACCCAGTTCCTCCCGCACCCGCTGAAAAAGGCGGGAGCTCACGCCTCCGCCGAGAATGGAGTTCAGGACCTCAAGGGTGTAGCGTTCCGGGGCGGAGGCGGGCACGGTGGGAAATCCCAACGCGACATGGACCTGTTGGACCTCCTTTTCCGCGATGGCCAGGCCAACACCCGCGGTGGGAGGAGTGCGGTGAACAGCGTTCCTTTCGCCTCCGCGTCCCCGAAGGCTCTGGGCCAGCTCCAAAAAACGCGGGGGCTCCACGTCCCCGCAGGCCACCAGGATCATCCCCGCGGGGTGATAGTGCTGCCCGGAGAACTCCCAAAGCTCGGAAAGCCCGATGCGCGCTATGGAATGAAGCTTTCCGATGACCGGTTTCCCCAGGGGATGGCCGCCCGTCCAGAGGGTCTCCGCCAAAAGCCGAAACACCACATCCTCAGGGTCGTCCTCGGCTGTCCGAATCTCTTCGGCGATCACCACGCGCTCCCGCAGGAGGTCCTCCGGGGAGAAACGGGGCATGGTCACAAGCTCAACCAGGATCTCCAGGGCCTCGGCCAGGTGGGCGCTCAGAACCTCGGTGTAGAAGAACGTGTACTCCGCCGTGGTGGCGGCGTTCAGGTGTCCGCCCAGGGCGTCAATGCTTTTCGCAATCTCCGCGGCGGAGCGGCGGGTGGTGCCCTTGAAGGTCATGTGCTCGACAAAATGGGCCAGACCCTCTTTTCCTGGCGGATCCTCCCGGCTTCCGGCCTTGATCCAAAGGCCCAGGGCCACGCCGCGGAAGCCCGGCATGGGCTCCGCCAGCACGAACGATCCCTCAGGGGTCGCAGCGGAAAAGCAACCGGGATAAATCTCTGTCACGGTTTGGCGTCCACGCGGAGGGGCCCTTTAGGAACCACACGGCGCAGCTTGTAACGGCCTTCTTCGCCGATCTCCACGATTTCCACCAGCATGCGGTCGCCCTTTTTTGCCACTTTCGTGGGGTCCTCGTTCGTGCCCAGGCGCGAGCGGTGCACAAGCCCCCGCACGCCCGGGGCGATTTCCACGAAGATCCCGTAGTCCACCACGTTGGTGACCTTGCCGGGCACGATGTCGCCCACCTTGAGGCTCGGCCTTTCTTGAATGAGCTTAAACCGGGGACGGCCCAGCTCGTCGGTCCCAATCACCTCCACCGTGACCTCATCGCCCACCCGCACCACGTCCTCCACCTTCTTCACGTAGCCCTCGGCAAGCTGGGAGATGTGGATGAGACCGTCCACGCCGGGCCGAATCTCCACAATGGCCCCAAACGGCACAATCTTGGTCACCCGGCCCCGGAAGGTCATGCCCACCTCAACTTCCTCGGTGAGCTCTTGGATCGCCTCTTTTGCCTTTTGCACCGCCGCCGTGTCTTCGCCCACGATCTTCACCGTTCCGTCATCCTCAATCTCAATTTGGGTTTTCGTTTCGTCTTGGATCTTGCGGATGGTACGGCCACCAGGACCGATGACGGTCCCGATCTTCTCGGGGTTGATGCGGATCACATCCAGGTATGGGGCGTAGGGCGAAAGGGTCGGCCGGGGCCGGGGCATGGCCTGCTCCATGAGGTCCAGGATGTGCAGGCGGGCCGCGCGCGCTTGGGCCAAAGCCTCCCGCATAAGGTCCGGGGTGAGGCCGCCCGTCTTCACATCCAATTGGAACGCGGTGATCCCGCGTCGGGTCCCCGCTACCTTGAAGTCCATGTCCCCAAAATGGTCCTCAAGCCCAACGATGTCCGTGAGGATCTTGGATCGCCCACCCTGGGGATCGGTGACCAGGCCCATGGCCACCCCGGCCACATGGGCCCGAAGGGGAACGCCCGCGTCCATCATCGCCAAACACCCGGAGCAGACGGAGGCCATGGAGGAAGAACCGTTGGACTCCAGGATCTCGGAGACGACGCGGATGATGTAGGGGAACTCGTCCTCCGCGGGGATGACGGCAAGGAGAGCGTTTTCCGCCAGTTTCCCATGGCCGATCTCCCGCCGGGAAGGAGCGCCGATCCGGCCCGCCTCCCCGGTGCAGAAGGGCGGAAAGTTGTAGTGGAACATGAAGCGTTTCAGGCCCTCCTCCATCATGAGGTCGATGATCTGCGCGTCCTTGCGGGTGGCGCCGAGGGTGCAGGTCCCCAGGGACTGGGTCTCGCCGCGGGTGAAAAGGGCCGAGCCGTGAACCCGGGGAAGGAGCCCGACCTGGATGGAGATGGGCCGGATCTCCTCCGGCCGCCTCCCGTCCATGCGCTCCCCAAGCTCCAGAATGGACCAGCGGGCGTACTCCCGATAGACCTCGTCGAAGAGGATTTTGGCCAGGGATCTCACCCGCTCCTGCTCGGCCTCGGGATAGGTCTGGGCCACGGCCTGGGCGGCTTCCTCGGCGAGGGCCTCGGCCATCTGGTCCCGCGCTTTCTTTCCCGGCGCGCGCTTGAGCTCCCCAAGCCGCCCCCAAACCTGGGCCTTGACCTTCTCCCGGACCTCCTCTTCCAGAGGGTCAGGAGGCGGCACCTCCTTTTTCGCGACCGGGACCAGCGCGGCGAACTCCTCCTGAAGGCTCAAAAGCTTTTGGATCTCCTCATGGGCCAGGGATATGGCCCGAACCACGTGCTCTTCGTCCACCTCCCTCATCAGGCCCTCCACCATGGTCACCGTGTGTCTGGTTCCAGCCACGACGATGTCCATGTCGCCGGTTTCCCTCTCCTGGTCGGAGGGGTGCAGGATGAGCTGGCCCTCCTGGAGGCCCACGCGGACCCCCGCCACCGGTCCCTGGAAGGGCGCCGGCGAAAGGAGAAGGGCCGCGGAGGCGCCCAAGAGCCCGGCCACATCAGGCGGGGCGTCCTTCTCCGCGGAGAGGACCGTGGCCACCACGTGCACCTCTTCCTTGTAGTTTTTGGGGAAGAGGGGGCGGAGGGGACGGTCGATGAGGCGGGCGGCGAGGATGGCTTCATCGGAAGGCTTCCCCTCCCGCTTGAAAAATCCGCCGGGGATCTTTCCGCTCGCGTAGAATCGTTCCTCGAAATCCACGCGCAGGGGGAAATACCCGGGGTCCTGCTGGAGAGGCTGACAGACCACGGTGACCAGGACCTTGGTGTCCCCCCAGGTCACCAACACCGCGGAGCTTGCTTGACGGGCAACGCCTCCCGTTTCCAGCTTCACGATTTTCCCGCCCACTTCGGCTTGTACCCCTCGCATCTCAGATCCCTCGGAGGTTCAAGGCGTCCACAACACGGCGGTAGCGGGCCGGGTCCTTTTCTTGGAGGTACCGGAGGAGCCTCCGCCGCCGGCCCACCAGGATGTACAGCCCCCGCCGCGAGTGGAAGTCCTTTTTGTGGACCTTGAGGTGCTCGGTGAGCTGCTCGATGCGGGCCGTGAGGAGCGCCACCTGCACCTCCACCGAGCCCGTATCCCGGGTATCCTGGGCAAACTTGGCGATGATCCCCTGCTTTTGCTCCCGAGAAAGCGCCATCCTCTTCACCTCCAATCGCCCCTCCCCCGGCGCGAGGGAAAGGGTTCGGATTTCACCTAAAGCGTGAGGCGAGCTCCCGGCAGCGGCCGAAAATCTCTTCCTCCTCCAGCGTTTGCAGCTCCCCTTCAAGGAGGAGAAAACGGCCATCCACGAACACCGTGTCCACATCCGCCCCTTGACCGGCGTAGACCAGGTTCGCAAGAAGATCATGGTCGGGGAAAAAGTGGACCCGATCCAGTCTCATCATGATGCCGTCGGCTCGTCGGCCAGGCTCAATTGTACCCAACTCCTTACCCAAGCCAAGGGCCACGGCCCCCCGCCTCGTGGCCATATTCAACGCCTCCGGGGCGGGAAGGGCCTGAGGGTTGCCCGTGCGCACCTTCGCGAGAAGGCCCGCAAGCCGCAGCTCCTCCACCATGTTGAGGTCCCCGGCGGAGCCCGCGCCGTCCGTCCCCAGACAAACGTTCACCCCGCCCTGGAGCATCTCCACCACCGGGGCGATCCCGCAGGCCAACTTCAAGTTGGAGGTGGGGCAGTGGACCGCGTGCACGCCATGGGCGGCGAGGATCTCGATGTCCTTTTCCGAAAGGTGCACGCAGTGGGCGGCCAGGGTCGGGACGCCAAACACCCCGAGGCCCTCCAGCCATTCCACCGGGGAGCGGCCGGTCTGGGCACGGAATCGCTCCACCTCCTCTTTGGTCTCCGCCAGGTGGGTGTGGATGGGGATCCGGAGCTCCCGGGCCAACGCCACCGCTTTCTTCCAGACCTCCGGCCCGCAGGTATAGGGCGCATGGGGGGAGAGGGCGGCGCCAATGCGACCCTCGCCCCTTCCGTCCCACTCCCGCGCGAAGGCCTCCGCTTTCTTCAACTCCGGCTCGATCTGCTCCGGCGTGGGCGCGATGATCCCGTAGGAAAGGAGGGCCCGCAGTCCCGCCCTCTCCACCGCCTCCGCCACCTCGTCCATGAAGAAATACATGTCTGCAAACGCGGTGGTCCCGCTGCGGATCATCTCCACAAGCCCAAGAAGGGAGAACCAATAGACCACTTCCCCGGTGAGCCTCTTCTCGCGGGGCCAGACCTCCTTTTCCAGCCAATCCATGAGGGGACGATCCTGGGCCAGCCCGCGAAAGAGGGTCATGGCCAGGTGGGTGTGCGCGTTCACAAGCCCCGGGAGAAGGAGCTTGCCCTCGCCCTCCACGACGCGATCGAACGGTCCCTGCACCTCCTCGCCCACCACCACGGCGGAGAACCTCCGGCCTTCAATGACCACATCGGCCTTGGGGATGACCCCCACCTCCGGTTTGGGGATGACCGCGACGCTCCGGATGAGGACGCGCATGACCCCTGCAGTATACGCTGAGGATTGCGTTCGCGGCCAATTCCCCGGGTAAGATGGGGGTGTGGAGGGGAGGAGCGCCGAGGAGCGGGCTGTGGAGTTCCTGCGAACCCAAGGCATGCGCATCGTCGCCCGCAACTGGCGCTGGCGCGGCGGGGAAGTGGACATCATCGCCAAGGATGGGGAAACCCTGGTGTTCGTGGAGGTGAAGGGCCGGGCGCGGCCGGACTTCTCTCCGCCCGAGGAGGCGGTGGACCCCCGCAAGCGCGCCCACCTTTGGCGCTCCGCCCAGGCCTACCTGCAGGGGAAGCCCTGGGTTCCCGTGCGGTTCGATGTGGTGGCGGTGACGCCGGCGGGGATCCGCCATATTCGCGGCGCCTTCGGGGAGGAGCATGTTCGCCCGGGTCCTTAGCGGCACGCCCTACGGAGTGGAGGCGCGGCTGGTGGAAGTCCAATGCGATGTGGGGCCGGGCCTGCCCGGCTTCACCATCGTGGGCCTGGCGGAAAAGGAGGTTTCGGAGGCCAAAGATCGGGTGCGCTCCGCCATCCGCAACCTCGGCCTGGAGTTCCCGCAGTGGCGCATCACCGCCAACCTCGCCCCCGCGGACCTGCGGAAAGAGGGCGCCGGCTTTGATTTGGCCTTGGCCATCTCCCTCCTTTTGGCCACCGGACAGGTTCCCCGGGAGCGCGCGGGGGACACGGTGTTCCTGGGGGAGCTCGCGCTGGACGGAGGGGTTCGCGCGGTGCGGGGGGCGCTGGCGGTGGCCTTGGCCGCCCGGGACGCCGGCATCCCCCGGATGGTGGTGGCCCGGGATTCCGCGGCCGAGGCCGCCCTGGTGGAGGGCCTTCAGGTCTTCCCCGTGGCCGATCTCGGGGAGGCCGTGGCCTTTCTACGCGGAGAAAAGGAGATCGCCCCGGCGCCCCGCATCATTCCTGAGGCTCCTCCTTCGGATTGGCTCGATCTTGCGCTGGTGAAGGGGCAGGAGCACGCGCGGCGGGCCCTCGAGATCGCCGCGGCCGGCGGCCACCACCTTCTCATGATCGGCCCGCCCGGCGCGGGGAAATCCCTGCTGGCCCGCTGCCTGCCCGGGATCCTCCCGCCCCTCTCCCTGGCGGAGGCTCTGGAGGTGAGCCGCATCCACTCCGTGGCCGGCCTTCTCCCCCCCGATCGCCCCCTTTTGCGGTGGCGGCCGTTCCGGGCCCCCCACCACACCACCTCGTACGTGGGGATGGTGGGCGGAGGGCATGGGATCCCCGTTCCCGGGGAGATCAGCCTCGCCCACCACGGCGTCCTCTTCCTCGATGAGCTGCCCGAGTTCGATCGGAAGGTCCTGGAGGCTTTGCGCCAGCCCCTGGAGGAGCGGCGAATCACGGTGGTGCGGGCCGGGGTGAGCGTGACCTTTCCCGCCTCCTTCATGCTGGTTGGCGCGATGAACCCTTGTCCCTGTGGGCACTTCGGCGATCCCCTTCGGCCCTGCCGCTGCCGCCCCCACGAGATCCTTCAGTACCGAAAAAAGCTCTCCGGCCCCTTCCTGGACCGCGTTGATCTCTTCGTACACGTGCCGCGTCTGACCAAGGAGGAGCTTTTGGGCGAAGGCGGAGGCGAGCCCTCGGAGGCGGTGCGCCGGCGGGTGACCCAGGCCCGGGAGATCCAGGCCCAGCGGTTTTCCGCCGGGACACACACGAACGCGGAAATGGGCCCCAAAGAGGTGAAGAGGCACTGTTCCCTCACCTCCGAGGCCAAGGCCCTTTTGGCCCGAGCCATCGAGGCCTTCGCCCTCACCGGACGGGGCTACGTCCGTACCCTCAAGGTGGCCCGGACCATTGCGGATCTTTCCGGGTCCGCTACCATCAAGGACGAACACGTGGCTGAGGCTCTGCAGTACCGGGCGTTTCCGGAGGAGGTTGGGCTGTGAAGAGAGTTCTTATTTTGCTCATCGTTTTGGGGTTGGGCGGCTTGGCCCAAACGTTTTCCGTGGATCGTCTGGAAATCGTGGGAAACCAAAACATCCCCGCTTCCGAGATCCTCGCCAAGCTTGGGTTCAAGGCGGGCGACTTGATCGATCGGGAAAAGGTTCTCGCGGGAAAGAAAGCCCTGGAGGAGATGGGGTACTTTTCCCAGGTTACCCCCGAGGTCGTGCGGGAAGGGGCGGAGGTGGTGGTGCGTTACCGGGTGGTGGAGTACCCGAAGATCAAAGAGGTCCGGATCCAGGGGGTTCCGCCCGCGCCCCGCGGCGGAAGAACCCTTTGGTCCTGGGTCCAAGTCTGGCTCGGTCAGCTCCTGAACCCACCCCAGGTCTACGAGAACCGCGTGCGGGAGATCCTCGCCGAACACAAGATCAAACCCGGCGAGGTCTTGAACGCGAAAAAGCTCGAGGAAGCCCTCAAGGCCGTGTTGGACGAGTACCAGAAGAAGGACATCGGTACCGTCCAAGTGGGCGAGGTCCTCCCCGGCGAGGCCTTGGTCATCCGGTTCGAGGAGCTCCCGGTGGTGGCCCACGAGGTGCGCGGCCTCCGCACGATCCCCAAGGAGGAGGCCCTGGGGCTCATCACCGTTCCCCTGGGGGAGGTGGGCCGGATCTCCAAGATCCAGGAGACCTTGGCCCGGCTCACCCGTTCGGTGTACTTCTCCCAAGCGCGGATCGTGCCCGAGCTCGCTCCGAACGGGGTGAAGTTGGTCTGGGAGGTGACCGAACGCGTGGTGCTTCCTGCCCCCAGGACCCTCACCGGGATTGAGGTGGAGGGCGTGACCGTCCTTCCGGCGGAGCGGGTACGGGCGCTGATCGGACCCCTTCCCGCTGGCCCGGCGACCAACTTCCATGTGCTTTCGGCCCTGCGCGGGCTCCACGAGTATTACCGTCGGGAAGGGTATTTCCTTGTGGACTTCGTGGGCGCGGGGGTGGAGGGGGGCGTCCTCAAGGTGCGCGTGCGGGAGGGAACGCTGGCCCGGGTGGAGATCAAGGCGACCCGCACGGCCGAGTGGGTGATCCGCCGCGTCCTTGGGCTGCGGCCCGGGCAAATCCTCACCGAAAGCGGCCTCGCCGTGGCCCGCCAAAGCCTCATGGCCTTGGGCTATTTCAGCGAGGTCACCCTGACCCCCACTTGGACCGAGGAAGGGGTCCTCCTCACCGTGGAAGTCAAAGAGCTGGAAAAGCTCGGAAGCATTCAGGGCTCGATGAGCCTCTCCCCCGAGACGGGCGGGATCGTGGGGAACCTCTCCTACTCCCAGAAAAACATCTTTGGCACTGCGCAGGACCTCTCTCTCTCCTTGGCCCGCGGTCTCACCCAAAGCCGGGAGACCACCTGGACCCTGGGGTATGTGGGCCGCGCGTTCCCGGTGTTCCGGGAGGTTCAGCTTGACCTCTACCGCAAGGAGGAGGAACCCCGCCTCACCTTGGGCGGCCAAGTTCAGGTGAGCTATCCCCTCCTGGATTATTGGCACCTCACCCTGGGGTTCACAAGCGAGCGCTCCGTGAAACTCCCGGCGGAGCCTCTTCCCCCGCGGAACGCGCTCACGCTGGGGTTGATGTATGACGACCGGGACAGTCCCTTCTTCCCGCGCCGGGGCCAGCGGGGATCCCTGAGCGGGGAGAAGGCCGGGACGTTTGCGCCCGGGGTGGAGTACCTCTCCGGAAAGCTCGAGCTCAGCCGGTTTTGGCCTTGGGATTTGGGCGACCACCGCTGCGCCTTGGCGGTACGGGCCCTCCTGCGTTTGGGGTGGGATCTCCCCAGCGACCACTGGTTCGGCTTAGGCGGGGCCGACTCCGTGCGCGGGGCGAAGAAGATAACCACGGACCGTCTGGCCCTCCTCAACGCGGAGTTCCGGATTGAGCTTGCTCAGGGCGCGTGGTTCGCGCCGTTTTTGGACTTGGGCCTGGACCTGCGGACAGGGAACGCCAAAGTGGCCCCGGGTCTGGAGGTGGCGGTGAATCTTGGGGGCATGTTCGTGCGCCTCTCGGCCTCCTGGCCCAATGATCGCGAGCCCACCTGGGTCCCGGCCTTCGAGTTCGCGATGAGTCCGATGTTCTGAATTCAAGGAGGAAAGATGAACGGGAAAATCGTGGTGTTGGTGGTGACCGGGGTCATGGGCGCCCTGATCTTCGGTTTCGTTGGGGGCATCGTGGGAGGAATGGTGTTTGGGCCGAAGGGCACGGACACCACCGGGCTGGCCAAGGACCTCGGGGCCCTTCAGGCCCGGGTCCAGACGGTGGAAGGAAGGATCGCGGCTCTGCCCACGGGGCCAGCAAGCCCCTCCCTTAAGGTCGGGGTGGTGGACGCGGAAACCCTCTTCACCCGCGTGTTCTTGCCCCAGGTGGCCACGGAGCGGACCGCCCTCCAGGCCAAGGCCCAGGCTGTCCAGGACTTGCAGACCAAGTACGCGCAAGGTCAGGTCAAACCCGATGCCTACCAGCGGCAGTACGCGAAACTTCAGGCCGAATACCTCCAGGGGCAGGTCCAGGTGAACATGTCCATGCTCGATAAAATGATCGCCTCCCCGGGGTTCGCCAACCTTCGCGCGGATCTTCAGAACCTCCGAAATCAAGCGAAGCCCCTGGCGGATCAGGTGGAAGCCCTGGTGAAACAGGCCCAGGTCGTGATCCTCGACTACACCACCCTCTTTGACCAGCTCCGGCAGCTTCAGGCCGCGTTCCAGCAGGTGGACCAGCTCCTCACCCAGGTGGCGGCGGTGAAGATCCTGGAGATCTCCCAACTGGTGGCGCATGAGCAGGGCTACGACATCGTGCTCCGCGTCAAAGACGTGGTGATGTACCAGCGGGCGCCGTCCGTCGTGGACCTCACGCCCGAGGTGGAGAAGCGCCTCTGGGTCCTCTTCCCCACCCGGTGATGGACATCGAGGGGCTCAAGCGCGCGTTGCCCCTGGGCTACCCTTATCTTCTTCTCGATCGGGTCCTTTCCCGTACGGCGGAGGAGGTGGTGGCGCAAAAGTGCGTCACCATAAACGAGCCCTACTTTCAAGGGCATTTCCGACCGCCCTTTCCCTCCATCATGCCGGGGACGATGATCCTCGAGGGCATGGCCCAGGCCGCTGGCCTTCTCTTTGAGGAGGGGAGGCTTGCGGTCCTGGCGGAGGTGGGGCGGGCGCGGTTTCGGAGGCCGGTGGTGCCCGGGGATCGCCTCACCTTCCGAGCCCGGACGCTTCGGCGCCGCGGCCCTCTCCTGCAGGCCCAGGTCCAAGCGGAGGTGGATGGTGAGGTGGCCGCCGAGGCCACCCTGACCCTCATGACCCGCGATGTGGCGGAAGCTCGTTGAGTGCGTGCCCAACGTGTCCGAGGGCCGAAATCAAGGGGCCATCGCGGCCATGGCGGCGGCCATCCGCGCCGTCCCGGCGGTGCGGCTCCTTCATGTCCAGTCCGACCCCGACCACCACCGCTCGGTGTTCACCTTCGTCGGCGAGCCGGAGGGCGTGGCCGAGGCCGTCTACCGGCTCTTTGAGGCCGCCCTCCCCCGCGTTGATCTTCGGTCCCACCGGGGCGAGCACCCCCGCATGGGCGCGGTGGATGTGGTCCCGTTCGTGCCCGTGCGCGGGGTGACCATGGCCGACTGCGTGGCCCTGGCCCGGCAGGTAGGGGCGGGGATCTGGCAGCGGTTCCGCGTTCCCGTCTACCTCTACGCCGAGGCGGCCACGCGGCCGGAGCGGGAGGATCTGGCGGAGATCCGAAAAGGAGAGTTCGAGGGCTTCTTTGAAAAGATAAAGGATCCCATATGGGCTCCGGATTTCGGGGAGTCCGCCGTCCACCCCACGGCCGGGGTGACCGCGGTGGGCGCCCGGGAGTTCCTGATCGCCTTCAACGTGAACCTGGGCACCACCGATCTGCGCGTGGCCAAGGAGATCGCCAAGGCCGTGCGCTTCTCCTCCGGCGGGCTTCGCTACGTGAAGGCCCTGGGGCTGGAGCTCAAGGAACGGGGGATCGTTCAGGTGTCCATGAACCTCACAAACTTCCGAAAAACCCCGATCCCGAGGGTTTTGGAGCTCGTGCGAAGGGAAACGGAAAGGTTTGGGGTCCCCGTGGTGGGAACGGAGATCGTCGGCCTTATTCCGGAAGAAGCCCTCGCGCAGGTGGCGGAGTACTACTTGCAGCTGGAGAACTTCTCTGTAGAGCAGATCCTGGAGCGCCGCATCGAGGAAGCCCTGAGCGAAGGATGACCCTTCCCCAAAGGATCAGCATCCTCGGCTTTGGCCGGACCGGCCGGGCGTTGGTGGAAGCCTTGGCCGGGAAAGCCGCGCTTTTCCTCTCCGAATCCCGTCTCCTTTCCCAAGAAGAGCGGGCCCTTCTGCGCCAGCGCGGCGTGGCCTTCGAGGAGGGCGGCCACACCCAAGCCGTGCTGGAAACGGACCTCCTCGTCCCGAGCCCTGGGGTTCCCCCTCATCTTCCCGTTCTTCGGGAAGCCCGGCGCCGAGGGGTTCCCATCTGGTCCGAGATCGAGCTCGCCTTTCGCCTGGCCCGTCCCAGGGTGACCTTCGCCGTGACCGGAACGAACGGGAAATCCACCACCACCGCCCTCATCGGGGGGATCCTGGGGGAGTGGGGCCTGGCCCCTGTGGTGGCGGGGAACATCGGCCGGCCGGCCATCAGTACCCTGTCGGAGGCCGAGGGACGCCCTTGGGTTTTGGAGGTGAGCTCCTTCCAACTCCTTTGGACCGAGGAGTTTCGGCCAGACGTGGCGGTCTGGTTGAACTTCGCCCCCGATCATCTGGATTATCATGGGAATCTGGCCGCGTACTTCGCGGCCAAGGCCAAGATCCTCCGCCGCCAAAGGGAAGAGGACTGGGCCGTGCTCGGACAGGAGATCCTGGCCCAGCTCTCCCCACGGGGCCGGGCCGTGATCCTCGAGGAGGTGCCTTTGCCCCCGGGCTGGGGGGCGGATCTCCCCGTCCATCTTCAGCTGGATCTCCGGGCGGCCTGGGCCGCCGCCTCTGCGGCCTTCCCTGATCGTTCCCCGCCGGACTACGCGGGTCTTTTGCCCATCCTTTGGGGTCCCCATCGGCTGGAGCGGGTGGGGGAGATCCGGGGCATCCCGTTCGTGAACGATTCCAAGGGGACCAATGCCCACGCCACCTGCGCTGCCCTCCGCGCCATCCCAGGAAAAGCGGTCCTCATCCTGGGAGGGCGGCACAAGGGCGGGGGCTACGAGGCCCTTTTTCCCCTGTTACGGGAAAAAGTGCGGGCCTGCGTCCTCATCGGGGAGTCCCAGGAATTCTTCGCCGCTCTCCTTGGGCCGTGGGGGATCCCGTACCTTTTGGCCTCGGACCCCCTGGAGGCCCTGCGCCAGGCCTACGGCGTGGCCCAACCGGGCGACCTGGTGCTCCTCTCCCCGGCCTGCGCCAGTTTTGACCAATTTCGGGACTACGCCCATCGCGGCGAAGCCTTTAAAGAGGCGTTTCAGCGCTTGCGCGCGGAGCTCCCGGCTGTCCCTTAACTGGCGGAAGTCGCGCACCCGGCCAGGGCACTGACGGCCAGCGCCAGGGCCGTTCCTTTCCTTTGGCCGAGGGCTTTTTGGGACCACACTCCTTGGGATGCTCGGCCTGGAGGAACGGGTCTTGGTGGTGGTGGCATGTTTGGTCCTCGCTGGGCTCATCTTCGTGAGCACCGCCTCTGGTCCTGTTTCCACCCGCCTTTACGGCGATCCCTGGGCCATGCTGAAGCGGCAGGCCCTGGCCGTCGGGATCGGCCTCCTGCTCCTCTTCCTTTTTTGGCGTGTGGACTACCACCGGTGGATGGGCGTCGATGATCTCCTGCTCCTGGCGAGCTTCCTCCTCACGGGGCTGACCCTCATCCCCCGCCTGGGCGCGGCCGGCCGTTGGCTATCCTTGGGACCTTTAAGCCTGCAGCCCTCGGAGTTCGGGAAGCTCGCGCTTCTCCTGTACCTTTCGGGCTCCCTGGTGCGCCGGGAGCGGGAGCTTGCGAACCCCCGCCAGGGGCTTCTCCCCCACCTTTTCGTGCTCGGCCTCTTCGCCCTCCTTTTCCTCCTCCAGCCGGACTTCGGGATGCTTTTCCTCTACGCCGCCCTCACCCTCTTCCTCCTTTGGGTGGGCGGGGTGCCCGTGGGGCACCTCCTCCTCACCGGGATCTCCGCCCTACCCGTGGCTCTGGCCCTTCTTTTCACGGCCCGCTACCGTCTGGAAAGGCTTTTGGCCTTTCTCAACCCCGAGGCCTACCGGGACACCGTGGGCTATCAGCTCTACCAAGCGCTTTTGGCCATCGGTTCGGGCGGCGTGCTGGGCCGGGGGCTGGGTGCCTCGCGGGTGAAACTCTTCTACCTCCCCTCGGCCCACAACGACTTCGTGTTCGCGGTGGTTGCCGAAGAGATCGGCTTTCTCGGGGTGACCGTCCTTCTTCTTCTTTATGCGGGCCTTGGGGTTTTGGGGTTCCGCGTGGCCCGGCGCGCTCCCGATAAGCTCGGGGTCTTGTATGCCCTTGGGGCCTCCTTTCTCCTTGGGTTTCAGACCGTGCTCAACTTGGGCGTGGCGGTGGGGATGGTCCCGGTCACGGGTCTGACCCTGCCTTTCCTGAGCTACGGCGGCTCCTCGGCCATGGTAAGCCTGGCCCTGGTGGGATTGATCCTCGGCGTGGCGCGGGCGGGCAGGGTTTCCCGCGTGGCCATGGTCATCCCGGATGGGTGGGCATGAGGGTTCTTGTGGCGGCGGGCGGCTCCGGCGGCCATGTCTTCCCAGCCTTGGCGGTGCTCGAGGAGCTCCACGGCCAAGGCGGCCACGCCTTGGCCTGGATCGGCAATCCTGAGGGGGTGGAGGGCCGCGTCTTGGCGGGACGGGCGTGGATCGAGTTCCTGCCCTTGCGCACCCGGGGGCTTCCCCGTGGGGCGCCATGGCCCTGGCCGGAAGCCCTTTTCCAAAACGGAAGAGCTTTTCTCCGGGCCCGGGCCCTGGTGCGGTCCTTCCGGCCGGATGTGGTCCTGGCCATGGGCGGCTACCCCTCCGTGGCCCCTGCCCTGGCCGCCAAAACCCTGGGGATCCCGGTGGTGCTCCACGAACAGAACGCCAAAATGGGCCTAGCTAATCGGTTCCTCGCGCGTTTTGCTGACCTCGTGCTCCTCGCTTTTCCCCACACCGTGGGATGCCCAAGGGGGATAAAGACCATGGTCACCGGGACTCCCGTGCGCGCGGGGATCGCCCGGGTGCCTGCAGAGCTGGGACAGGAGTTTTTGGTCCTGGGTGGGTCCCTGGGTTCCCGAAGACTTGTGGAGGCGGTGCTCGCTTCCGCCCCCAGGCTTGTGGGGCTTCGGGGTTTTCGCGTGCGCCTGGTGGTGGGGCGGGCGGGCGATCCCGCGGAGCTTGCCCGGAGGCTTCGGGAAGAGGGGCTTTCCGCCCACGTCCATGTCTTTACGGAACAGGTGGAGGAGCTGCTTGGGCGGGCGCGGTTGGTGCTGGCGCGGGCCGGGGGCTCGACGTTGGCGGAGCTCGCCTGCGCCGGGAGGCCCGCCATCCTCGTGCCCTGGGAGGCCGCGGCCGGCGGGCATCAACTCAAAAACGCCGAGCACGCGGCGCGGGCCGGCGGCTTTCTTCTCCTCCGCGAGCGGGATCTTTCGCCCTCCTCGCTTGGGGAGTTGGTGGCCGCGCTGTGGAAGGATGAGACCGAGCTTGTGCGCCTGGGGCAAGCGGCGCGAGCCCAAGCCTGTCCCGATGCGGCTCAGCGCGTGGTGAAGGCCCTCCACCGTGTAGGAAAGGAACGCCGATGAACAGGGAGTTTCGCCGGGTGCATCTTGTGGGGATCGGCGGGGACGGCATGGCCGGTCTGGCCAGGCTCCTTTGGCAGGGCGGGGCCAAGGTCTCCGGCTCCGACGTCCAACCCTCCCCAAAGCTCAGGGAGGTCGGGGAATGGGCGGAGGTCTTCCTCGGCCACGACTCGGAGCACCTGCCCCCCCAGCTGGACGCCCTCGTCTTTTCCTCCGCCGTCGGGGAGGACAACCCCGAGCTTTGCGCGGTGGCCGAGGATCGGCGGTTGCCCAGGCTCTACGCCCTGCGCCGGCTGTTGGCGCACAGGACGCTGGTGGCGGTGGTGGGCACCCACGGGAAGACCACCACGACCACCTGGATCGCCCACCTCCTGCGTTTTTGTGGCCTTTTGCCGGGCCACTATGTGGGCGGCCAGATCCCCGGCCTGCCCTCCGCGGCCTGGGGCAAGGACGCGCTTTTCGTGGCGGAGATCGACGAGTCCGACGGCCGCTTCGTCCACATGTCCCCGGCCGTCACCGCCCTCACCTGCGTGGATGGGGACCACCTCCACGCCTACGGGGGGTTCTCTGGGCTCAAGCAGGCCTTCGCCTCTTTCCTCGCCCGTTCCCAAAGGATCGTGGCCTGCCTCGACGACCCTGTGACGGCGGAGCTCATCCGCCAAAGCCGTGGGGCCTTGACCTTTGGGTTCCATCGGGACGCGGCCTTCCGGGCCTTGGGCGTGCGCTTCCAGGGCGAGCGTTCGGCCTTCGAGCTCCAGGTTTTGGGGAGGAAGAGGGGCAGCGTGGAGGTGCCCGCTCCGGGTTGGCACAACGTGAGCAACGCCCTGGCCGCTTTGGCCACGGGCTATGCCCTCGGCCTTCCGTTGAGGTCGCTGGTGGAGGGGTTGGCGCGGGCCCCGCGACCCCGCAGACGCCTGGAGATCCTCGAGGAGAACGGCTATCTGGTGGTCGACGATTACGCGCATCATCCCACGGAGCTTGCGGCGGGGATCGCCGCGCTGCGGGCGGGCTGGCCTGGCCGCCGCATCGTGGCCATTTTCCAGCCCCACCGGTACACGCGCACCGCCCTGCTGGCGGCCCGGTTCGGACAGGCCCTGGCTCGGGCGGATCAGGTGGTGGTCACCGAGATCTACCCGGCCTTCGAGGCGCCCATCCCCGGGGTGAGCGGGCGGGCAGTGGCGGAGGCCGTGCGCCGCGCGGGCGGGCGGGCGCTGTTCCGCCCCAATCTGAATCAGGCCCTGGAGACCGCGGCCGAGCTCATCCGACCCGGCGACATCGTGGTGGCCTTCGGCGCGGGGGACATATGGCGGTTAAGTCGCGAGATGGCTCGTTCGCTCTCCGCTGGCTCCTAGAGGATCTCCCAGGCGAATTTCTCCCTGAGGAACCCCTCGCTCCCTACACCACCTTTCGCATCGGCGGGCCGGCCTGGGGCCTCTTTTTTCCGCATACCGTGGAGGCCCTGGTGGAGGCCCTGCGCCGCGCCCGCGCCGAAGGGATCCCCCACCGTCTCATCGGCGGAGGCGCGAAGGTTCTCTTCCCAGACCAGGGCTTTCCCGGCCTTGTGGTGCACACGGGCCGGCTACGGCGGGCCTGGGAGACGGAGGAGGGGCTCTGGGTGGAGCCGGGTTTTCCCATGTCCGGGTTGGTGCGCCGAGGATTATGGGTCCTGGCGGGCGTCCCCGGATCGGCGGGCGGGGCGGTGGTGATGAACGCCGGCACCCGCTACGGCTCCATCTCCTCCTACGTGACCGCGGTGGAAACCCTTCTTCCCGATGGCTCCCGCGCCTTTCTCTCCCCGGCGGAATGTGGCTTTTCTTATCGCCACTCGATCTTCCGGGAGAAACGGCTCCCCGTATTGGTGGTGGGGCTCAGGCTGCCGGAGGAGGTCCGGTCGGTGGAGGACCTCCTGGCGGAGAGGCGGCGCACCCAGCCCCTGGACCGCCCCTCCGCGGGCTGCGTTTTCCGGAACCCCGCGGGCGTCTCCGCCGGTTGGCTGATCGACAAAGCCGGCCTCAAAGGGGAACGGATCGGCGACGCTCAGGTCTCCGAGAAGCACGCGAATTTCATCGTGAACATGGGCCGGGCGCGGGCCGCCCATGTCCTCGCGCTGATCGAGCGGGTCCAGGCGGGCGTAGAGCGGACCTTCGGGATCACCCTGGCCTTGGAGCTCGAGGTCGTCTCCCCTTGATCCGCGGGCTCCGCTTTTTCCTCCTCTTTTTGGCCCTGGCCCTCGCGGGCCTGGTCTCTTTGCGATGGGGCGGCTGGCTTAGGGTTCGAGAAGTCAAGGTTTTTCCCACCCGATACGCGCCGGTGGAAAAGTTGACAGGCGGAATCCTTGGGGCCAACATATTAAGATTGGACTTGAAACCGCTGCACCGGGAGGTTCTAGCCGATCCGCGGGTCCTTGCCGTGGACGCGCGTGTTCATTTTTTTCGCGGCGCCGTGGTCATCGATGTCCGGGAGCGGTCGCCCGTTGTGCCAGTGGGCCTGAACAGCGGGGAAAAGGTTTGGGTGGACCGTGACGGCGTTATCCTGGAGCCGGCGGCGGAGGCGCGGGTGGTGGGCGTGCGGGCGGAAGGGGGCCGCGTGGGAGCGGAGGTGGTGGAGACGGCGATGGCCTGGGAGCGCCTCCCCCTCCTTCTGCGGGCGCGCTTGCCCCTCCTCGATCTTTCCGGGGACGAGGCTGTGGCTCCCGGGCCGCCGCGCGTCCTCTTTGGTGCGATTTGCCAAGTCCCCGAAAAACTCAGTATCCTCATCGCGCTTTGGCGCGCGGGATTCTTGGAAGGATATAACCTTGTGGATTTGCGCGGGGACGACATGGTGATCCTCAAGCGCAGGTGACGAGGACGGTGATGGCATGAAGCGCGAGCAGTTGGTGGTGGGGCTGGACGTGGGCACAACCAAAGTGGCCTGTCTCATCGCCAGCGTGGTGGATGACCTCATCGAGATCATCGGGGTTGGTGTGGCACCTTCCCGGGGCCTGGAGAAGGGGGTGGTGGTGGACATCGGCCGCACCATTCAATCCATCCGCAAGGCCGTGGAAGAGGCGGAGAACATGGCCGATGTGAAGGTGCGGGAGGCCTACGTGGGCATCGCCGGCAAGCACATCCGCTCCATCAACAATTCTGCGATCATTTCCATCACCCGCTCCGATCGGATCATCGCTCGTGAGGACGTGCGCCGGGTCATTGAGGCCGCGCGCGCCATCCCGATCTCCCCGGATCTTCAGATCATCCACATCATCCCCCGCCAGTACATCGTGGACGGGCAGGAGGGGATCACCGATCCGGTGGGCATGACCGGCACGCGCCTGGAGGCCGACGTGCACATCGTGTTGGGTTCGGTAACGGCCGTGCACAACCTGGTGCGCTGCGTGGAGGCCGTGGGGATTGGGGTGAAGCAGATCGTCCTTGAGCCGTTGGCCTCGGCCCTGGCCGTCCTCTCCTCCGCGGAGAAGGAGCTGGGGGTGATGCTTTTGGACTGCGGAGGCGGGACCACCGACATCTCCGTGTTCCGCGGCGGAGATATCTGGTTCGCCAAAACCATCTCCATTGCCGGCGAGCACATCACCCAGGACATCACGGTCGGCCTCCAGACGCCCATTGAAGAGGCCGAGCGGGTCAAAAAGCTTTACGGCACATGCCTTGTGGACTCCGTAAGCGATGAGGAGAAAATCGAGATCGCCACCCTCGGCGGGGAGGGAACCCGGCAGGTCCCGCGCAAAAGGTTGGCCAAGATCATCGAGCCCCGGGTGGAGGAGATTTTGGATCTGGCCATGCAGGAGGTGGAGGACGCAGGTTACCGCGACCTCATCCCGGCGGGGCTGGTCCTCACCGGCGGTACCTCCCTCCTCCAGGGCATCGTGGAATTTGCCCAGCGGCGCTACGGTCTTCCCGTGCGGCGGGGCAGCGTCCCCAAGGACGTCCACGGCTTCCAGGAGATTGTGGAATCCCCCATTTTCGCCACTGGGGTGGGGCTTTTGAAGTTCGCCGTGGAGGGCAAGGATTTCGCGCGCGCCTTGCAGGCCCGGCGTGCGAAGGGCATGCTGGCCCGGCTTTTCGGGTGGTTCCGGCAGTTTTTGCGCGGCGGATGATGAACGGGGAGAGTCCGGCACGGATCGTGGTGGTGGGCGTGGGCGGGGGCGGCGGGAACGCGGTGAACCGCATGTTCCGCGCGGGCCTGCGCCAGGTGGAACTCGTGGCCATGAACACCGACGCGCAGGTCCTTTCCCTGGTCCAGGCCCATAAGCACGTGCAGCTTGGGGCGCGGCTCACCGGCGGCCTGGGGGCCGGTGGCGATCCGGAGGTGGGCAGAAAAGCCGCGGAGGAATCGCGGGAGGACATCGCCGACGTCTTGGAGGGCGCGGACATGGTGTTCATCACCGCCGGCATGGGCGGGGGCACGGGAACAGGCGGGGCCCCGGTGGTGGCGGAGGTGGCGAGGGAGCTGGGGATCCTCACCGTAGCCATCGTCACGCGCCCGTTCAGCTTCGAGGGCCCGGCCCGCGCGCAAAAGGCGGAGGCGGGCATTCAGCGCCTTTCCAAAGCGGTGGACGCCCTCATCACCATCTCCAACGACAAGCTCCTGAAAATCGCCCCATCGGATATGCCTCTCACCAAGGCCTTCGAGCTCGTCGATGAGGTCCTGCATCAGGGCGTGCAGGGGGTCACCGAGCTTGTGACCGTGCCGGGGCTCATCAACCTGGATTTCGCCGATCTGGAGACGGTTCTCCGGGGCGCGGGCACGGCCCTCATGGGGATCGGGGAGGCCGAGGGCGAGAACCGCACCCGGGAGGCCGCGCGGCGCGCGATCTTCTCCCCGCTTTTGGACTTCAGCATCAAGGACGCGAAGAAAGCGATCCTCAACATCACGGGTGGGGAGGATCTCACGTTGGAGGACGTGGTGGCCGCGGCCAGCGTCGTGCGCGAGGCCCTTTCCGAGCGCGCGGATATCTTCTTTGGGGCCACCATCTGGGAGGGTTTCAGCCGTGCCCGCATCACCGTCATTGCCACCGGGTTCTCCCCCCTGATCGCCGCCGAGCCCGCCCAGGAAGAGAAGGCCGCGCTTATCCAGCAATTCCAACGGGAGGGCGTGCGGGACGATTACGACATCCCCGCCTTCCTCCGCCGGGCTAAACCCGAGGGCCTCGTCTAACCGCGGTACCCGTGAGTTACGGGGAAGCGCCACCCCATCCCAAACGCCTTGGGCGTGACCTTGAGCACGAGCGGGAGCTGGCGGCGTTTGTACTCCGCCCGATGAAATCGGCGTAGGATTTCCTCCACCGTTTCCGCGCCGAACTTTTGGAGGAGCTCGCTTTTTGTCAGGTTCTCCTCGAGCAAGCCCCGCAGGCACGGGTCCAGCACAGCGTAGGGCGGGAGGTCGTCCTCGTCTTTTTGGCCGGGCCGAAGCTCCGCGGAGGGCGGACGCGCCAGGATCTCCGCGGGGATCCGCGGTCTTCCGGCCTCGGCGTTTAGGTGGCGGGCCAACGCGGACACGTCCTCCTTGAGGAGGTCGCCAAGCGGCGCCAGGGCCCCCACCGTGTCGCCGTAGAGGGTGTTGTAGCCCATGGCGATCTCCGCTTTGTTTGCCGGGCAAAGGACGATGGCGCCGGCGGCGTTGGCCAAAGCCATGAGGATCACCCCGCGGATCCGGGCTTGAAGATTTTCCGCGACCAAGCCGTCGACGGGAATCGCCGGGGCTAGCGTCTCTTTTAGCACTTCGAATGCCGAGGTGATCGGGATTTCCAAAAACCTGATCCCCAAGTTTTCCGCCAACGCCCGCGCCCCCTCCCAAGACAACTTTGCGGTATAAGGTCCGGGAAGGAAGGCGCCGAGGACCCGGTTCTTGTCCAGGGCCTCCACGCTCAACGCCCCGACCACCGCGGAGTCCAAGCCCCCAGAAATGCCCACCACCGCCCGCCCGATCCCGTTCTTTTGGCAATAGTCCCGGATGCCCAGGACCAAAGCTTGGTGGATGTCCTCAAGACCGGTCTCCGCGGGGGGGCTCACGGGTTCGCCAGCCAAGCGGAACGAAAAAATCCCCTCGGTGAAAGGGGGGGCAGCCAAAAGGAAAGCGCCGTCGGGCCGTACGGCAAAGGAGCGGCCGTCGAAAACCAGTTCGTCCTGGGCGCCCACGAGATTGACGTAAAGCAGAGGGACGTGGGCTTGGCTCACCCACCGCTGGCCAAGCCGGAAGCGAATCTCCGGTTTCCCGCGAACATAGGGGGAAGCCGAGACGTTGATGAGCAGGTCCACACCGGCCGCTGCTTGGACTTCATCAGTGTACCAAAAATCTTCGCCGACGGAGAGCGCAAGCCTAAGCCCATGAAGCTCAAAAACTTCGCACGTCTTCGCGGGCAGGAAATAGCGGGGCTCCTCGAAGACATCGGAGGAAGAAAGGTGCCGTTTTCCTTGGTAGCCCACGATGCGGCCTCCGGCCAGGAGAAAAGCGGCGTTGTGGAGAAAGTAAGGATGCCAACGGGCGAAGGAAGGAGCCGCCGCGTTTCTTGGGCCAGGCGAGGCGCGGGCGATGTGCCCCACCACCAGCGGGACCTTGGCGCTCTCTTTGATCACCTGAGCAAACGCGTCTTCGGCTGCCTCCACAAACCCGCGGCGCAAAAGAAGATCCCCCGGGGGATAGCCAATGAGGGCAAGCTCGGGAAGGACCAAAAGCTCGTCTTGATTTTCCTGGGCTTGCCTTACGGCCTCCCGGATTTTCTTGAGGTTCCCGGAGAGATCGCCCACCTTGGGGTTGATTTGCCCGATGGCGATCTTCATTGATATGGTCATACCCGAGAAAACCAGCCCTGTCAATGTTCTGGCCCCTTGGCAAGGGAGGGGCCCTCCCCGGTCTTTTTCGGGTTTGGCAAACGGGCAGCGCGAGCCCGGGAAAGAGCCCGTTTTTCTGCGGCAGGTTGGCCAGAATACCCCCGGATTGAGGCGAGTTTTCGGGCGAAGGTCCGTCCTGGCGCGACACACGGCCTTGGGGCATGGGCTTGCCGCGAACCCCCATAAGAGGTTTGGGGAAGGTTTTTGCGCGCTGGCTCGGCGCGGGTAACCTCAAGGGGAAAAGGCAGGTGGACGGTGGCGCGGGTGATAGGCGCGCTTATTTTGGCAGGTGTCTTCTGGGCCATGGGGGGGTTGGGGATCGCCCAGCTTCCCCCTCCGCCGGTTCCGCCAAGCCCGGCAAACCCCGAGGAACCCGCGGTCCTCGTGTGGAGCCAAGAGAGGCCGCTTCAGTGGGAGGACTTTTGGGGGCACCCCCCGGAAGAGCGCGGCAAAAAGGAGGCGGCGAACATCGCCCTTGTCTTAGAGTACGCCGCGGCCTGGGAGGTTTTCTACGACGGGATCATGAAAAATTGGGGGGCTCGTCTTACACAGTTCACGTCCCGCGCGTACATGGACCGCTCGCGTTCCTGGGTGCTCCCGCACCACCGCACCCCCGCGCTCCTCCAACACGAACAGGGGCACTTCGATCTCCTGGAGGTCTTCCGACGTGTTTTGGAAAAAGAACTGCGGGGGTTGGTGGGCGTTTTCGTGCGCGGTGAAACCAAAGAGGCGGCCGAGCAGCGCCTGAAAGAGCTTCTGGCTCGCGTTTACGCAAGGGTTTGGCAAGCCCACGCGTGTTGGCAGGCCCGGTACGATCGCGACACCGATCACGGTCGGGATGAAGTGAGACAACGGGAATGGGAAAGACGCATCGCGCGCTGGCTGCAAGATCCCGCGGCCCTGCCAAGCCTCAGGGACTTTGAGGGTGGGTGCTGAGATCCTCCTGAGCTGGCTTCTTCCCCCTTGGGCTGCGCCCCGCGGGATTTCCCCGGGCCCCCGCTTGAGGCGGCAATGGTGCCTAAGCTTGCTGGAGGGACGGGGCTATCTCCCAGATCTTTCGGCGTGGTCACCGGTTTCGGCTGCGGTCCCGGTGAGGGAAAGGGCCCGCGCTCACGCGAAAAGAAAGAGCCCTTCCGCCCGGGGGAGGTGAGGCGTGAGGTGGAATGGGGTGAGTCTCAGACGGAAGGGCTCCTGTAACACCTAGTATACCCCGAGGCGCTTCCTTGTCCAGCCTTCCCCGGCGCAACCGCGGGATGGGTAAAATGGGCCGAACCTATGCGGCATGTCCTCGCGGGGATGGCGGCCTTTTGGGGGATGATCGTCCTCTTTGGGTGTGGATCCCGGGGGCCCACGCCAGCCGCGGTGGTGATCGAGGTCAAACCCGGTCAGAGCCTTCAGGCTGTGGTCGAGGCGGCACCGGCGGGGGCCGTGATCCAGCTGGGGCGGGGCACATGGGCGGAGAACCTGCGCTTGGAAAAAAACGTGACCATCCGCGGCGCGGGCCCTGAGAACACCGTCCTCCAAGGGGGGCGGCCGGGCCTGGCTGTGCTCTGGATCGGGGGGGAAGCCCAGGTCCAGGTGGAGGGCCTGTCCATTCGGGCGGGCCGCGGGGGCCATGTGAGCCCGGAGATCTCCTCCGCCGGCGTGTTCGTGGCTCAAAAAGCCGCCGTGGAACTGCGGCGGGTGAGGATCACGGGGAACGCCGCCTCCGGGATCTTCGTCCGGGACGAGGCCACCGCGGTTGTGAACGCGGCGGAGATCGTGGAAAACGAGCGCTACGGTGTGGAGATGGTGGGAAAAAGCCGGGTTCAGCTCGCGGACTGCCGCATCTTCCAAAACGGCATGGGCGGCCTTTGGGTGGTAGAAAAAGCTCATCTGGAAGGGGAAAACGTGACCGTGGCCGGCAACAAAGGGCCGGGTCTTTGGGTGCGCGACGAGGGGGTGGTCCGGTGGTGGGACTGCGAGGTCCGCGAGAACCACGGCCCCGGCCTCCGGCTGCAGGACCGGGCCATGGCGCGCCTCCTGGCCTCCCGCATCCTCCGCCAGCAAAACGCCGGGGCGGAGGTCCTGGCCAACGCCGTCCTTCTGGGGTACGGCACGATCTTTCAAGAAAACTGGTACGGACTGGAACTGAAGGGCGGGGTGGTGGAGCTGGAGGGCTGCTACGTCCTTTCGAATCGGTGGGATGGGATCAACGCCAGTGGGGCCTCCCGGCTTTCCGTGCGGACCAGCGGCGTCGCTGGGGGGCAGGGCTCGGGCATCGCCGCGTCGGGCAGGGCCTCCGTGACGCTGGTGGCCAACCGGATCGCGAACTTCCCGGGGGCTGGGGTGCTTGGGTTTTCCCGCGTCCCAGTGGAAGGGGAGGACAATGAGCTGGAAGGGAACGGGGTGGCCCTTTTCGGAAACGTTCGCCCGGCCCTGCGCCGGAAAAAGGCCCAGCCAAGCCTCCACTCCCTCCTCTTTCCTGACCCAAGGTTCCCCGACCTTCAAAGCGCCGTGGACGCCCTCCTTCCCGGGGGCGTGTTGGAGCTTATGCCCGGAACCTATGAGGCGGGGATCACCATCGATAAGGCTTTGGAGATCCGGGCTCGGAGCCCCGCGGTCCTTCGGGGTACGACGGCCTCGGTGCCGGTCCTCTCCCTCCTGGCCGGGGCGAGCCTGCGCCTGGTGGGCCTGGAGGTGAGCGGCGGCGCGGAAGGCCTGGCCCTGGCCGCCGATGCCGCCGCGGAACTCGTGGACTGTTCCATCTGGGACAACAGCACGGGGATAAAACTTTGGCATAACTCCCGCCTTTCCGCGGAGAGGCTCACGGTTTCCCGACACGCCCAAGGCGGGATCTGGCTGTGGGACGAAAGCGCCGCCGTTCTCCGCGAAACTACGGTTCAGAACAACGAGGTCTGTGGGATCGGCGTGGGCGGGAGGGCTTCCTTGGAGCTTCATCGGAGTTCCCTAGTGGAGAACGGCTGGCAGGGCGGGGTGCTCCTCCGGGACTTCGCCGTGGTCGAGCTTTGGGAGAACGTTTTCCGCAGGAACAAGGGCTACGGCGTCGCCGTGCAGAGCTCGACCTGTGTCGGAGCAGGGCCGGGGTTCTTCGGGGTGGTGCGCGGGGGCAAGAACGAATTCGCCGAAAACTACAAGGGCCCCGTGTGTCCTGCGGAGTTCATCTTCCTTGCCCGCTGAGAAGCGCCCGCACCCGTGCGGCGAGGTCTGGGTCCGGTTTCAGCTTGCGGTGGGGGAAGAGGGCGTGAAGGGAACCGCCGCCGTCGCCGGGGAAGCGGGGGAGGAGGTGGAGGTGCAGGTGGGGGACGCCTTGTCCGGCGGCGCGGCCGTCGTTGATCCCCAGGGTGAGGCCCGGCGCAGCCAGCGCTTCCTGTAGGGCCCGCCCCACCCTCACCGCGGCGGCGAAGAGCGCTCCCGCCGCCTCCTGCGAAAGGTCGGCCAACCGCTCCACATGAGCCCGGGGAACCACAAGGGCATGCCCGAGAGCCACGGGCGCGGCGTCCAAGAAGGCCAAGACTTGAGGGTCCTCGTAGAGAAGATGGGCGAGCAGTTCTCCCCTGGCGATGCGACAAAAAGGGCAGTTCATGGGACGAGGCGGGCGAAGCGTCGCCTTCCCACCCTGAGGATCATGCCGGGGCGCACCGCCACCCACTCCTGATCGGCCGGGACCTTCACCCCATCCAGCCAGACCCCACCCTGCGCCAGAAGGCGGCGGGCCTCGGATTTGGAGCTCACAAGCCCGGCGGAGAAGAGCAGCTCCACGAGGGAAGCCTTGCCCTCCCTGTCCAGAAGAGGCCCCACCGCCACCTCCTGCAAGGTCTCGGGCGGGCGCTCCTCCTCAAACACGCGCTCGAAGTGGGCCTGGGCCCAATCCGCTTCCTCCACGCCGTGGAGGCTTGCCACCACCGTCCAGGCCAGCTTCTTCTTCGCCTCCTTGGGGTGCAGGTGGGCCACGTTCTCCCAGGCGAGGTCCGTGAGAAGCCGGAAGTACTGGGGCATGAGCTCATCGGGGATGGCCATGAGCTTCCCAAACTGCTCCTCCGGGGGCTCGGCGATCCCGATGTAGTTCCCCCAGGACTTGGACATCTTCCGCACCCCGTCCGTTCCCAGGAGGAGAGGCATGGTGAGGATCACCTGGGGTTCCTGTCCGTAGGCCTCCTGGATGTCCCGGCCCACGAGGAGGTTGAAGCGCTGGTCTGATCCGCCCAGCTCCACATCCGCGCGGACCGCCACGGAGTCGTAGGCCTGGGCCAAGGGGTAGAGGAATTCCATGAGGGAGATGGGCGACCCTTCCTGGAAGCGTTTGGCGAAGTCCTCCCGCTCCAGCATCCGGGCCACGGTGTACCGGGAAGTGAGGACGAGGATCTCGGCAAAGGAGAGCGTTCCCAGCCACTCCGAGTTGTAGCGCACCTCGGTCCGGGCCGGATCGAGGATGCGGAACGCTTGTTCCCGGTAGGTTTTCATATTTTCCGCGATCTCTTCGGGCGTGAGCGGTTCCCGGGTTTTGGCGCGCCCCGAGGGGTCACCAATGCGGGCGGTGAAATCGCCGACCACGAGGACCGCCAGGTGCCCAAGATCCTGGAACTGGCGAAGTTTGCGGAGGACCACGGCGTGCCCGAGGGTCAGCTCCGGCGCGGAGGGATCGATCCCGAGCTTCACCCGCAGCGGTTTTCCCGTGTCCAGGGCCCGGCCGATCTTGCGGGCGAGTTCCTCCCGGGGAAGAAGGGTCTCCACGTTCCTCTCGAGGATCTGCAGCTGCCGCTCCACTTCCCGCGCGGTTTCCATGGTTCTCCCCTCACACCACCACGGCGGAGACGACCCGGTCGCTGGGCTCGACCTGAATGAGCCGCACCCCCCGGGCGTAGCGGGAGAAGGTGCTCACCTGGGCCACCGGGAAGCGGATGACCTTGCCCGCGGCGGTGGAGAGGGCCACCTCGTCCTCCTCGCCCACGAGCACCCCCGCCACCAGCTCCTCGCCCTCGAGCTTGATCCCGATCACCCCTTTTCCGCCGCGGCCCTGAACGGGGATCTCCTCCAGCGCCACCCGTTTGCCGTGGCCTTGGTTCGTGACAAGAAGGAGCTTTCTCCCCGCCGCTTCGGGCGGGAGCCAGACCATGGTCACCACCTGATCCCCGGGGTCCAGCCGCATCCCGATCACCCCCTTGGAGGGCCGGCGGGTGACGCGGACCTCCTCCTCCGGGAAGCGGATGAGCTGGCCCCGGGCACTGGCCAGGATCACCTCGCCTCCGCCGTGGGTGATGGTCACATCCACAAGCTTATCCCCTGCCTCGGCGGAGTGGGCATTGATGCCCTTGGTATGGGCGTTGGCGTAATCGGGCAGGGCGTTGCGGTTCACGAGGCCCAGCCGGGTGGCGAGGAGGGCATACCCGCGGGAATAGTCGGCCACCGGGCAGACGGCCCGCACCTCCTCGTCGGGCTCTAGGTCCAAAAACTGCCGGAGGTTCTTTCCCGGCGAATCCCGGTCGGCGACCTCCAGGCGGGAAAGGGGGAGCTTGAACACCCGGCCGCGGTCGGTGAACACGAGGAGATCCTGCCGGGTGTTGGCGGGGGTGATCTGGCGCAGGAAATCGCCCCCCCTTGGCCGGATCCCGATCACCCCCTTTCCGCCCCGCCCCTGGGCCCGAAAGGCATCCCGTTCCGTCACGTTCGCGTAGCCTTTATTGGTCACGCAGAGGATGACCTCCGCGGCGGGCGCCGGGGAAAGCTCAGGGAGGGCGTCGCGCTCAAGGATGGTGGTGCGTCGGGCATCGCCATAGCGGTCAGCGATGGCCGTGAGTTCCTCCCGGATCACGTCGTCGAGCTTCTTCGGGTCGGCCAGGATGCCCTCGTACTCCTGGATCTTCTTTCGCAGATCCGCTAATTCCTCGTCGATCTTTTGGCGCTCGAGCTTCGTGAGTTGGGCAAGGCGCAGGCGGAGCACCGCTTCCGCCTGGGTTTTGGTGAGCCCGATCTCCGCGGCGAGGAGGGCCTCGGCCTGGGCGGGTTCCGCCGCACCGCGGATGATCTCGATCACTTCGGGGAGGCGGGCCAAAGCCTTCTGGAACCCTTCGAGGATATGGGCGCGCTCCCGGGCCTTGTGGAGACGGAAGCGCGTGCGTCGCTGCACCGTCTCCCGGCGGAACGCCAAAAACGTGCGGAGGATTTGGGGCAGGGAGAGAACCCGCGGGTTTCCTCCCTCGATGACCAGGAAATGGCAGGAGAACGTGCGCTCCAGCGGGGTGAGCTTATAAAGCTGGGCCAAGACCCGCTCCGGCTCCGCCCCGCGTTTGAGTTCCACCACCACCCGCAGGCCTTCCCGGTCGGATTCGTCCCGGAGGTCGCTGATCCCCTCGATCTCCCCGGCCTTCACCTTCTCCGCGATGCTCTCCAGGATCGCACTTTTCCGCACCTGATACGGGATTTCCGTGATGACGATCTTGTCCCCCTCCAGGAAAGCCCGGCCTCTTAGGGTGAAGCGGCCCTCGCCGGCGGCATAGGCCTCGAGGACCCCCGCCTTCCCCACGATGATCCCGCCTGTAGGGAAATCCGGGCCGGGAAGGAGGGGGAGGAGCTCCTCCACGGGGGCCTCCGGATGGTCCATGAGATAGAGGCTGGCCTGGATGAGCTCGCGGAGGTTGTGGGGCGGGATCTGGGTGGTCATCCCCACGGAGATCCCCCACGCGCCGTTGGCCAGAATGTGGGGGAAGCGCGCGGGCAGGACTTCCGGCTCTTGGAGGGAGCCGTCGAAGTTGGGGAGGAAATCCACGGTCTCCTCCTCAAGCTCCTCCAGGAACTCCAGGGCGATCGGGGCGAGCCTCGCCTCGGTGTAGCGCATGGCCGCGGGCTCATCGCCGTCCACCGAGCCGAAGTTCCCCTGTCCGTCGAGGAGGGGGTAGCGGGTGGTGAAGGGCTGGGCCAGCCCCACCATGGCCTCGTACACGGCCATGTCGCCGTGAGGATGGTATTTGCCCAGGACCTCACCGACGATGCGGGCGGATTTACGGTGCGGCCGGTTGGGAGCAAGCCCCAGTTCCCGCATGCCGTAGAGGATCCGCCGTTGCACGGGCTTAAGCCCGTCCCGCACATCCGGGATGGCCCGCCCCCGGATCACGGAGATCGCGTAATCGATGTACGATTGCTCCATCTCCTCTTCGATGAAGGCGACTTCCACGCGCTCGGGCATACCATAAATTTACGAAGGGATGCGGGGGTTCTCAACTTTGCCTTCCTCTTTTTCCGCGGTTAAGCTGCTTTTACCATGCGGCGTGTGCTTTGGACCGGACTTTTAGCGCTGGGATTCGGGGCCTTTGCTCTCCTTGTGGCCTTAAGCGGCCCCCGCCAGATTTGGGAAGCGGCCCGGACCCTGCCCCTTTGGGCCCTGGGGATTCTCCTCCTTGGGGAGTTTCTGGGGGTGGCGTTTTGGGCGGCAAGCTGGGGGGTTCTCCTGCAGTCCACGGGGATTCGCGCCCGGCCGGACACGGTGCTGGGCGCGGCCCTCGCCGGCTACGCTGTCTCCTACTTGACCCCCGTCTCGTACCTGGGCGGGGAGCCCGTGCGGGGGTGGTTGGTGGCCCGGCGCACTGGGTGTGATCTCTCTGCCCTCGCGGGAACACTGGTTTGGGACCGAATCATCGCCGGGCTCACCCTCCTCTCCTTCGCCCTCGCCGGCGGCGCCTTAGCCCTCCCACTCCTTCCGGCCCACCAGCGCCCGTGGGTTTTGCTTGGCCTGGGCGGCCTGGGTCTGGCTGTGCTCCTTGGGGCGGCGAGCTTTGCCGGAGGCTGGGGTTGGCTCAGCCGCATCGTCCGGGGTCTGGCACGCTTCGCCGGGAGGGCCAAGGACCGGATGGAGCATTGGGCCAAAAGGATCGCGGACATGGAGATCACAATGCACCACACTTTTCGCCACCATTTCTTGGCCGTTCTTTTTGCGTTTTTCTTGCAGTTCCTAAGCTTTCTCTGCCACTACCTGCGCCCGCTTTTCTACTTCGGCTTTGCCCAGGGACGCTGGTTCTCCCCGCGGGAGCTCGGCGTTTACTTCAACCTGAACACCTTTCTTTCCCTGTTCCTTTGGCTCACCCCAGCCGGCGTGGGCACGGCGGAGGGAGGACGGGTGGGGATCCTCGGCCTCCTGGGCATTCCCTCGGCGGCAGCCATGGCGTTCTCCCTCACCTACCGGTTTGTGGAATTGATCCTCGTTGGCTTTGGCCTGCTCGTCTTGGCCAAGGTGGGGACGGGGGCCAGGCTTTGTCAGGGCTTCGGCCTCCTCCGGGGTCTCGCGGAGATCGGGAACCTCTTGCTCTATGGGGTGCTTTTCCCCTCACGCTTTCTCCCGCGTCTTTTCAACTTCCGCTTTCGCCGGCCAGATCCCTGGGACTACGCGTCCAGTCCTTATGAGCAGCGCAAGTACGCGCAGATGCTGGCCATCCTGCCCCGACGTTCCTCCGGCCGCCCTCCCTATCGCCGGGCCTTGGACCTGGGGTGTGCCGAGGGTCTCTTCACCCGGCGGCTGGTGGAGGAGGGGGTTGCGGAGGAAGTGGTGGGAGTGGACGTGGCCGAGCGCGCGCTGAGCCGGGCCAAAGAACAATGCGCCCATCTGCCCGCGGAATTTCACCTTCTGGACATCGGGGAAGCCCTACCCGCGGGAAAATTCGACCTCGTCTTTTGCTCGGAGGTCCTTTACTACTTGGGCTATCGGCGCATCCGGGCCCTCGCCGCGAAGCTGGCGGAGAAGATCTGGCCCGGCGGACACCTCGTGCTGGTGAGCGCCTGGCCGGCGGCCAAACTCATCCACCGCCCGTTTCTGCGGCACGCGGCGTTCAAGCTCGTGGCCGAACACGTGGAGCGGCACCACACCCGGCCCTACGCCATCACCTGCTTGGAACGGCTTCCGTGAGGAGGTCGTGGGCATAAAGCTCGTTTTGCCGCACGAAGGCCGCCAGAAATCTTCCGTTCGTGAGCCGCTGGGAACTGTAGGCGCGAATGGCCGCGAGCTTCTTCTCGATGAGCTCCGCACTCAAGGTCAGAGATTGCCAATCCCACCGCTCCAAGAGGTACAGGGGCGCGGAGAGCTCCGCCTCAAGACGAAGGCGACGCGGCGTGGGCCAGCGTTCCCCGTGCACCAGGTAATAGCGGACCTCCGCGGACCAGGAGAGCCTCAAGAGGGTCTCGCGTAGGAACAGCGCCGTGGCCCGGTGGTCGGGGTGGGCGTCCTCGGGATGGGGGCAATAGATGATGGTCGGCTGGAAAGCGCCGAGGATGGCGGAGAGATCGCGCAACAGGTCTTCCCCCGTGTACCGGGCCTCCGGGTTGAAGCTATTCCGGTAGAAAGGATGGTTCATCTTGGTGTACGGGCTGCGGTAGGGTTTCGCCCGATACGTGGACCAAAGGGGAAGAAGCCCGCGGTCGGGGTAGCCCAGGAAGAGGAGGTGATCCCAAGGAACGCCGAGGATGCGCATGGCTTCGCCTGCCTCCCTCATGCGCCGGTACCCCAAGGCGCGGAAATCCTCGGCACGGTTGAGGGGGTTCCAGGTGAAGAACTTCTTGGCCGCGATGTTGGCGTCCCCGTTGGTGAGGAAGACCACGAGGACCTGGTGGCCCTGGTCCAGGAATTTCCCGATGGCGCCGCCGGCGCCCAGCACCTCATCGTCCGGATGAGGAGCCAGCACCAAAACTCGCTCTACGCCCGCGCGGGGCTCAGGCACATCGGCCCGCGGCGGGATGGGAACCCACCACATGAAGAGATTGAGGGCCGGATGGGGAACCCCCGGGACGAGCCCCAGGGCCATGGGGAGCGCCACCAAAGCCCAAGCCCAACGCCGAAGCCTGCGCCGTCTTCGGCCCATGACATTCATCATTATATACCGCCAAGCCTTGCCAGGGCGTGGTCACCCCCTCCAAAATCTTTTCCGGAGGGATGGGTGAGGGGCCGAAACCGCCGGTCTTGAAAACCGGTGAGGCCAAAAGCCTCCGGGGGTTCGAATCCCCCTCCCTCCGCCAAATCCTTGCCCCAAAGGACGCACGGCCCCGCCCAAACGCGCCAGCCCCCATAGGTTCACCGATACTCCACCACTTCGGACAGGGGCCGGCGGGGCCGGGCCTTGGGTGTCTCCGCGGGCTTCCCAATGGGGATGAGGGCCATCGGCCGCAGCCCCTGCGGAAGCCCCAAAAGCTCAGCTACCCTCCCCTCATCAAATGCCCCTACCCAACATGTTCCCAGCCCCCTGGCCGTCGCGGCCAAAAGGAGGTTCTGGATGGCCGCGGCCGTGTCCTGAAGGCAGTAGAGGTGCTCGCCCCGCTCGCGGTACGCCCGCCTGGCTCGCTCCAGATCAGCACAAACCACGATCACCACCGGCGCCTCCGCGAGGAAACCCTGGCCATAGGCCGCGCCCACAAGGCTTTCCCTGAGCTTGCGATCCCGTACGACGACGAAGCGCCATGGTTGCGCGTTTCCGGCAGTGGGGGCAAGAACGGCCGCGGAAAGAAGCTCCGCCAGGGTTTCGGGGGCGAGGGGTTCGCCCACGTAGCGGCGCACGGAGCGCCGAGCCCGGATGGCCTCGAAAACGTCCACGTCCCCTCCTTTCCCCGCCATTATAGGCGGCTACGATTAGCCGGATGATCGGCGCGGTCCTTTTTGACCTGGACGGTACGCTTTGGGAGAACCCGGTGCGCTGGGACGAGCTCCGCCGGGAGCTCGGCTTCCCGCCCGACGGCCTTCCCCTTTACTGGCACATCTCGGGCCTCCCCAAGGAACAAAAGGCCCGGGCCGAGGCCCGTCTGCGGGAGAAGGAGGCCGAGGGCGTGCGCCTGGGGCAATTAAAGCCGGGGGCGCGGGAACTTTTGGAGTTCCTGCGCACCCGGGGCGTCCGCTGTGTGTTGGTGACCAACAACTCCCGGGAAAGCGCGGAGGGAGTGCTGGGGACCAATCCCCTTCCCTTCGATCTGGTGTGGACGAGGGACGACGGGGCGCTCAAGCCCGATCCTCAGGCGTTCCTTGGCCCGCTGCGCCGGCTGCACATCGCGCCCGCGGCGGCCGCGGTGGTGGGCGACTCCCATCTGGACCTGCAAGCCGCCCATGCCGCGGGGATCAGCGTGATTGTCCTCGTTCAGCCTCCGGCGTGGGCCCGCCCGTTTTTCCCAACGGGCGCCCGCTTCCACGAGGTCCAGGACTTAAAGGAGGCCCAAACGGTGCTGGCCCAGCACCTCGGAAAAGAAAAAGGGGCACCGGAAGGCACCCCCTTCGAACAGCCGGGAAAGATCAGGCCCAGCCCCTAAGCCTCACGGCCTCGGCCACCCGCTGCACGGCCACGAGGTACGCGCCCAGGCGGTTGTGGACCTTGTGCTCCTGGGCCATCTGGTGCACGGCATGGAACGCCCTGGTCATCTTCGCATCGAGGCGGGCGTGGACCTCGTCCACGGTCCAGTAGAAGTTGTATGCGTTCTGTACCTGCTCGAAGTAGGAGACGGTGACCCCGCCGGCGTTGCACAGGAAGTCGGGGATCACGTACACCTTGTTCTTGAACAGGATCTCGTCGGCCTCCGGGGTGGTGGGGCCGTTGGCGAGCTCGGCCACGATCTTGGCCTTGATCCCCCCCGCGTTGGCCGCGGTGATCTGGTTTTCCAGCGCCGCCGGGATGAGCACCACCACCTCTAGCTGCAGGAGCTCCGCATTCGTGATGGCCTTCGCCCCGGGGAAACCCTGGACAGATCCGGTCTTCTCCTTGTGGGCGATGACCTCCTTGGAGGGAAGCCCCTTGGGGTTGTAGATCCCGCCTTTGGAGTCGGACACGGCCACCACCTTTAGCCCCAGGAGCTCCTCGCCCAAGGTGTGGGCGAACTGGCCGGCGTTGCCGTAGCCCTGGATGGCCGCGGTGGCCCCTTTGAGGTCGATCCCGAGGACCTTGGCGGCCTCGCGGGTGCAGTACATCCCCCCTCGCGCGGTGGCATCGCCTCGCCCCGCGGAGCCGCCCAGGGGCAGGGGCTTGCCGGTGATCACCCCTGGGGCGCTGGCGCCCACGAGCCGCTCGTACTCATCCATCATCCAGGCCATGATCTGCGGGTTTGTGTACACGTCGGGGGCGGGGACATCGATGTCCGGGCCGATGTAATGGCCGATGGCCTGGATGTACCCGCGGGAGAGCCGCTCCAGCTCCCGCTCGCTCATCTCCTTGGGGTTGCAGACCACCCCGCCCTTCCCGCCGCCCAGGGGCAGGTCCACCACCGCCGTCTTCCAGGTCATCCAGGCGGCCAACGCCCGTACGGTGTCGAAGGTCTCCTCGGGGTGATAGCGGATGCCGCCCTTGCACGGCCCGCGGGCCCAGTTGTACTGCACGCGGAAGCCCTCGAAGACCCGCACGGAGCCGTCGTCCATGCGCACCGGAATGCGCACGTGGAACTCCCGCATGGGCCACCGCAGAAGCTCGTGCATCCCCTGGTCCAACCTGAGGATCTTCGCCGCCTGATCCAGCTGCCTCTGCGCGATCTCAAAAGGGTTCAGCGTTGTTTGCACGCTCATCCTCTCCCTCCTTTTGTTTCACCGCCTCTTCAAAAAGGTCGCTGCCTTTTGTCTGTACCGGGAAAGCAGGTACTCATGAATGGCCTGGGCCGCGCGTTTCCCTGCCCCCATGGCGGAGATCACCGTGGCCGCGCCGGTCACGATGTCCCCGCCGGCGAACACCCCCTCCCGCGTCGTTCGCCCCTCCGCATCGGCCACGAGCGTGCCGTGTTTGGTCACGGCCAACCCGGGGGTGGTGCGGGGGATTAAGGGATGGGGGTCGTTTCCGATGGCCACGATCACCGTCTCTACAGGGAGGACAAAATTGGAGCCGGGAAGCGGGACGGGGCGGCGGCGGCCGCTCTCGTCAGGCTCCCCAAGCTCCATACGGATGCATTCCACTGCGGAGACCCTTCCCCCGCTGTCCAGGAAGCGGAGGGGGTTCACAAGAAAGTGGAACTCCACCCCCTCCTCTTTGGCGTGGTGGATTTCCTCCCGGCGGGCGGGCATCTCCGCCTCGGTGCGCCGATAAAGCACCATCACTTTTTCTGCCCCCAGGCGCAGGGCCGTCCGGGCCGCGTCCATGGCCACGTTGCCCCCGCCCACCACGGCCACGGTCTTCCCCACCTTGATGGGGGTATCGTACTCCGGGAAGAGGTAGGCCCGCATGAGGTTGGTCCGGGTGAGGAATTCGTTGGCCGAATAGACCCCGATCAGGTTCTCACCGGGGATCCCCAGGAATTTGGGGAGCCCCGCGCCGCTGCCCACGAAAACCGCGTGATAACCCAGGGCGAAGAGCTCGTCCACGGTGAGGGTGCGGCCGACCACCACGTTGAGCCGGAGCTCCACCCCCATGCGCAGGAGGTTTTCGATCTCGGCCAGCACGATCCGTTTGGGGAGCCGGAACTCCGGGATCCCGTACATCAAGACCCCGCCGGGCTCGTGCAGGGCTTCAAACATGGTCACGGCGTGTCCCAACCGCCGCAGGTCAGCGGCGCAGGTGAGGCCGGCCGGGCCACTGCCCACCACGGCCACCCGAAACCCGGTGGGCTGGCCCACGGGAGGGAGTTCCACCCCATGCTCGTATTCCCAGTCGGCCACGAAGCGCTCCAGGCGGCCAATGGCCACGGGCTCGTGCTTTTTCCCCAGGGTGCACACCGCCTGGCACTGGGTCTCCTGGGGGCAGACCCGACCGCAAATGGCCGGGAGATTGTTCATCTCCTTGATGGTGCGAATGGCGGCGCGGAAGTCGCCCTCGCGGATTTCCCGGATGAATTTGGGGATGTCGATCTGCACAGGGCAACCTGGGATGCACGGCGCTTTTTTGCACTGAAGACAGCGCTCGGCCTCAGCCACCGCTTCCTCAGGTTCATAGCCGAAGGGAACCTCCTCGAAGTTCCGGATGCGCGCCCAAGGTTCCTGCTCCCGCATGGGGACCTGGGTGGGGCGGATCATCGGCGGCCCTCCTTTACGGCGAGGTACTGCTCCAGGGCGCACCGCTCCTCCTCCTTGTAGGCCCCGAGCCGAGCCAGGAGGAGATCCCAGTGCACCTGCGTGCCGTCGAATTCCGGACCGTCCACGCAAGCGAACCGGGCCTGGCCCTGGACTTCCACGCGGCACCCCCCACACATGCCCGTTCCGTCCACCATGATGGTGTTCAGCGAAACGATGATGGGGACCGCGAATTCCTGGGCAGTCTGCGTGGCGAACTTCATCATGATCGCCGGGCCGATGGCCCACACCCGCGCCACCTTCCGAGCGGCGAGGATCGCCCTCAAAGGCTCCGTGACCACGCCCTTGCGCCCGTGACTTCCGTCGTCGGTGGTCACGTGGAGCTCGTGACAGATCTGTTCCATGCGATCGAGCCAGAAGAGGAGCGCTTTGGTGCGGGCTCCCACTACCCCGATGACCGTGTTCCCCGCCTCCCGGAGGGCCCGGGCAATGGGGTAGATGGGAGCGATCCCCACCCCGCCTCCCACGACCACCACGGTCCCGTAGAGTTCAATCTCCGAGGGGTTGCCCAAAGGGCCGACAACATCCTGAAGGCAATCCCCCTCCCCGTACTCCAAACCTAGCTGGTACGTGGTTTTTCCCAGCATCTGGGCCACGAGGGTGATGGTTCCCCGTTGGGCATCCCAGTCGGCCAGGGTCAGTGGAATGCGTTCGCCCTTCTCGTGGAGGCGAACGATCACGAACTGGCCGGGCTGAGCTTTGACCGCCACCAGGGGCGCCTCCACCTCCAGCTCCACCAGGTTTGGTCCAAGCTCTTTTTTCCTCACGATCCTGTACATGCTTCGCCGTCCTCCCGCCCCCTGAGCCAGGGGGCAAGAAAAACCCTGACCCCACCGGATCAGGACTGCACGTGCGTGCGCCACGGTTCATGCAAGTTGAGCCTATCGGTCCAATTTTATCCCGTCCCTTTGGGTCTGCAATCTGTCTCGGGGAGGAATGTCCCCTCCCACCCCCCTTCACAAGGGCCCCCCTGGGTATATAATTAAGAAGGTGTAGTGTGCCGCGATGGCGTGCCCCTTCTTTTTTGCCTTGCGGTAGCCAGGAGGGTTTATGGAGACTGTCCGGAACGACTTTGAGGTGAACCACGAGGAGCGCGAACTCGTGGATGAAGAGCTGTTGTGGCTGGAGGACGAGGAGGAGGGGAACAGGTCCCCAGAAAACCCGATCCGAACATATTTCGATGAGATCGCCCGCGTCCCCCTCCTCACGAAGGATGAGGAGGTGGAGCTCGCCAAGCGCATCGAGGCCGGGGACGAGGAGGCCAAAAAGAAGCTGGCCGAGGCCAACCTGCGGCTCGTGGTCTCCATTGCCAAGAAGTACCGGGGCTGCGGCCTCCCCTTCCTGGACCTCATCCAGGAGGGCAACCTCGGTCTCATGAAGGCGGTGGAGAAGTTCGACTGGCGCAAGGGCTACAAGTTCTCCACCTACGCCACCTGGTGGATCCGCCAGGCCATCCTGCGGGCCATCACCAACCGCTCCCGCACCATCCGCGTCCCCACCCATATCAATGAGCTCATCCGCAAGATCCACGAGGCCGAGCGCCAACACATCAAAGAGCACGGCTCCGGCCCCACCGTCGAGGAGCTGGCTGAGGAGCTGGAGACCACGGTGGACAACATCGTCAAGGCCAAGCGCGCCGCCCAGTACACCGCCTCCCTCGATACCCCCATCGGCTACGATGAGGAGGGCGCGGTTCTCGGCGACCTCATCGAGGACGAGGACGCTGTCTCCCCCACCCGCGAGACCTTCCGGGAACTGCTCATCCAGGAGATCCGAAAGGCCCTGAAAGAGCGCCTCACCCCCCGGGAGCGCCGGGTCCTGGAGCTCCGCTATGGTCTTGATGGAAACCTGCCCAAGACCCTCGACGACGTGGGCGAGATCTTCGGGATCTCCCGGGAGCGGGTTCGCCAAATCCAAAAAGAGGCTTTGGAGAAGCTGCGCGGCTCCGAGGTCCTCCAAAAGCTCGAAAAGTTCCGGCAGGTCCTGGGGGAGGACTAAGGTCCAGGGCAGTCCCGGGTGGAGCAGCGCATTCCGCGACGGGGGTCCTCGTGGAGGACCCCTTTTTCACAGATGGGGCACAGCCCCACCGGCCGGCCCGGGACCCGAAACCGACACTCCGGATAGCGGGAGCAGGCGTAGAAGACCCCGGTCTTCCCCGTGCGCTCCACGAGTTCCCCCTGCCCACAGAGGGGACAGGTGACCCCACTGGGGACCGGCGCGGTAGCCCCGCATTGGGGGCAGCGCAGGTACCGGCCGAACCGCCCATGCCGCACCTCCATGGCCACCCCACAACTTGGGCACGCTCGCTTTGGCGCGGCCTCCGCCTCCTCTAAGAACGCGGCGAGCTCCACCTTTCCCTCCCGATAGCGAAAGGAGAAATTCCTAGGGAGGTCCCGGGTGCTCCGGCACTCCGGATAGCGGGAGCACGCCAGATACAGGTCTCCCTCCCAGACCCGCACCTCCATGGGCGCCCCGCACTTGGGGCAAGCGACGTCCGTGAGCACCTGGAACGGTTTTTTCCCCTGGGAAAGGAGCTCCTCCACCGCGGCGAGCTTGGGGGCGAAATAAGAATAGAACGAGCTCAGGAGCCCCCCGCGGGTGAGCTCACCATCCTGGATGCGATCCAAATCGGCCTCCATCTGGGCGGTGAAGTCCTCCCGCACGATCTCCGGGAAGTAGTGGCGGAGGAAATCGGTGACGACGAACCCAAGGAGGGTGGGCCGGAGGCCTCCGTTTTCCCGACGCACGTACCCCCGCTCCTGAATCACGGCGACGATCTGGGCATAGGTGGAGGGTCTGCCAATCCCCTCCTGCTCGAGTTTTTTGACCAAGCCCGCCTCCGTGTAGCGCTTGGGGGGCTCCGTTCTTTTCTCCTCCAGGAGGACTTCCGGCGGGGGGAGGAGTTGGCCGGCGGCAAGGGAGGGAAGGGGAGCCCCCTCGTCGGGGAGCTTCTCCAATTCCAAAACCTTTCCGACCCCGGGGAACTCCATCCACGAGGTGGAGGCCACAAGGCGGAGCTCGCCCAGACGGATCGCGGCTTTCTTGCGCATCCACACCCCTTCGGCCATCTGGGTGGCCAGGAACCGCCGCCAGATGAGGGCGTAGAGCTTGAGCTGGTCGGCGGTGAGGTACTCCGCCACCGCCTCCGGGGTGCGGAAGACGTCGGTGGGGCGAATGGCCTCGTGGGCATCCTGCGCCCGCGTTTTGTTCTTGAACCGCCGGGGCCTCTCGCTCAGGTACTCCCGGCCGAAGGTTTGGCGGATGAACTGGCGGGCCTGGGCGACGGCCGTCTCCGCAACCCGTACGGAATCAGTGCGCATGTAGGTGATGAGGCCCACCGGCTTTCCCGCGATGGGCACGCCCTCGTAGAGCTCCTGGGCCAGCTGCATCGTCTTCTTGGGGGAGAAGCCGAACTCCGTGCTGGCGACCTGTTGGAGGGTGGAGGTGATGAAGGGCGGCGAGGGCCGGCGCAGGACCTTCTCCTCCTCCACCTTCTCCACCACCGCCTCCGCCTCCTCCGCGATCCGACGAATGCGGGCGAGCTCCGCCGGATCCTCCACGCGTTTGGGAAGCCGGGCGAGGAAGGGCGGAGCGGTGGGAAAACGCAAGCTCAGCTCCCAGTAGGGTTTGGGGATGAAGTCCTGGATCTCCCGTTCCCGATCGCAGATGAACCGCAGGGCCACGGACTGGACCCGTCCGCCGGAGAGGCTTTCGAACTGGCGGCCGGCGAGGACCCGGGCCAGAAGGGGGCTCACCTGGTAGCCCACCAGGCGGTCCAGGATCCTCCGCGCCCGTTGGGCCTCGACCTTCTTGAGGTCAATTTCGCCCGGGCTCTGCAGAGCCTCCCGCACGCTCTGGGAGGTGATCTCGTGGAGGAGGATGCGGGCGAAGCGGTGCCCGTCCTTGAGGAGCTCCATGAGGTCGTAGGCGATGGCTTCGCCTTCCCGATCCGGGTCGGTGGCCAGGTACACGGTTTTGGCGTCCTTGATGCGCGCGCGGAGCTCGGCCACCACCTTGCGGTTACGGATGACCCATTTGGGGGCGAAGCCGTTTTGGACGTCCACGCCGAGCTCGTCCTCGGGGAGGTCGCGCACGTGTCCGCGGCAGGAAAGGACAAGGAACTCCCTCCCGAGGTAAGCGGCGATGGTCCGCGCCTTGGTGGGCGATTCCACGATGACGACGTAAGGGGGCATGGCCTGGATCATTATGCGGAGGGGGCCTGGGGGGCTCAACCGGCTGTGGGGCCGTTGGCGGATGGGCTGGGTCATATAAAGGTTTCCTGGGATCCGCATCAGGATGGCGTTTCCGCGGCCGTGAAAAACCTATCCCACCCGGAAAGGGATGGCTTGACGAGAATCACCCGCCTTTTCGCCCCCCTACCACCCGGAAACGGATCGCCTAAAGGGGAAAGAAAGATGAGAAAGGATGAGGGGGGAGGGCTCGCCGCCAGAACCGTGCGGCCCACCCCAAGAAGCATCGCGGTCCAAGAACCAGGGGAAAAGAAGGGGAGGGGCGAACGCCCCTGTAAACGAGTTGAACCCCGGGATTCACACGCCGCTCAGCTTCCGCTCTGCTTGCGCACCGGGATGCGAAACGTCTGGGGTTTCGGCCCAAGGCCCGATCCCAGGAATGGGCACAGGTTTCAGGAGGCCTATGGGCTTTGGGAACCGGTGAACCGCGAGGTCCTCGAAAGCTTCGGGGAAGCATCGGGCCGGTTGAGCAAAGAAAGGAAAGCCAAAGCCGCAGGCCTGGCACGTTCCCGGTGTCAGGAGGCGCAAAAGGGTTGGACCGGCGCTCCCCAAGAAAACGGCCACCCCATCGCCTTTTCCGTGATTGGGCTCCCACCCCCTTGACAAGAAAGCCCGGCTGTCGTATCTAAGAGTTGTCGCCCCTGAAGTGCAAACACGTCAGGGGCTTTTTCATTTGTAAGGGAGATTCCTCGCCGCGTTCCCCCAGGTTTGAGGCGTCCCCGCTCGTCCCGGTGGTCCTCCGTCCCGGGAGGTCGACGGAAGGCCCGGGGAGAATCCCCCTTTCCCTGAAGGCTTGGGCCATGCGGGAAAAAACGGAGGAAAGCTGGGGCCTCTTTCCCTCCGTGCCTCGTCCTTCTCCTTACTTAAGGGACCGAGCTTATTCCCCCCTCGAACCACGGGCCTCTCCGTCCGAGGGAGCCCCGCGCCGGAGCCGCGATGTCCCCCTCGGTGCGCCTTCTTTGCGGCCTGCCCCGTCCACGCCCTTTGGCTTAAAGGGCCCGCGAAACCAGAAAAAGTCGGGCAGGACACGCATCAGGTCCGAGCAGCAGTGTCGGCCCACCGCGACGTAGGTCAAGGGGGAACGCGGCCGTCCACGGATTTTGGGGCGTACGGGAAGGCAGCGCGGGAGCGAACGCCTCGGATCGCCGGCTTTCTGGCGCGCCGAAGACCGCGGCCGAGCTCCCTTGCCGCGGAGACTTGCCCCCACCGGGGTTTTGCGGCAAATCTTCCCTGCCATGCGCGAGCTGACGGAGAGGGCCAAGGAAGAGTTCAACGCGCGGAGGGCCCCAGAGGCGGTGGCCGAAGTCCTGGAGGTGGGCGATTCTTTCGTGCACATCCGCATCACCGGTACAGGGTGCCGCGCCTGCGGCTACGACGAGCACGCCGTGGACTTTGCCTTCCTCCTTGGGGACCTTTTGGGAACCGAGGTCAAGGTGTCGGGGCTGGAATGGGAGGAAGAGGGCCTTCGGGCTACCCTCGCGCTTGGGGCTTCGGCCCAAAAGAACCGAGCTTGAAGGGCCCCGTTCTCCCCCGCAACGCCGCTCGGCCCTAGGTTTTTCCTCCCCAGCCGGGATGGCCGCGGCCCTGGAGTTGGGCGAGGAATTTTTCCGCCTCCATGGCGGCGATGGCGCCAGTGGCCACGGCGGTGACGAGTTGATCAAGGATCCGCTCTTGAACGGCGCCCGCCGCAAAAACCCCAGGGACGCTCGTGTGCATGGCCCGGTCCGTCACGATATAGCCCTCCTCATCCAGGGCGAGCTTCCCCTGGAAAAGGGCGGTGTTGGGGACGTGCCCGATGTAGATGAAAACCCCCGCCACCTTGAGGAAGGCCTCCGCGCCGGTCCGGAGGTCCCGGAGGCGCAGGCCCTCCACGGCGCCCTTCCCCACGATTTCCGTCACCACCGTGTTCCAAAGGACCTCGATGCGCGGATGCTCCAGGACCTGCTTTTGACTGACGGCCTCGGCCCGCAGGCGATCGCGGCGGTGGATGAGGTAGACCTTGCGGACTAACTTGGCGAGGAACAGGGCCTCTTTGACGGCGCTGTCGCCCCCGCCCACCACGGCCACCTCCCGGTCCCGGAAGAAGTACCCGTCGCAGGTGGCGCAGAAGGAGACCCCTCGGCCGATGAGCTCCGCCTCGCCGGGAACCCCCAGCCTCCGCGGGGAGGCCCCAGTGGCCACGATGAGGGTCTTCCCCCGATAGGCTTGGGCCAGGGTCCGAACCAGGAAGGGATGCTCCCCAAGGTCCACGGCGGTGGCCTCCTCCATGACGATCTCCGCCCCAAACTTTTCGGCCTGCTTTTGTAGGCGTTGGGTCAGCTCTGGGCCGGAGATGACCTCGGGAAAGCCTGGGTAGTTCTCGATCTCTGTAGTGAGGGCGGCCTGGCCGCCGAGGAGGTTTCCCGTGAGGACCAGGGTTTTCAGGGCCGCGCGGGTGGCGTAGATGGCGGCGGTGAGGCCGGCCGGACCTGCCCCAAGGATGATCACGTCGTACTCCCCCATGTTCACCTCCTCATGCGCCTCGCAATGGTCGCCGGCGGAGCCGCTGGAATTCCAGCCGGGACCTCTTGTCCCGGCGCGGGAGCCCCGAATGCGCCAACGCCCAGGTTGCGGGATCTCCTCCTGGCAAAAAGGTTAGCGGCGAAGGAGGGTGAGGATCAAGGAGAGGATGGCCGAGACGATGAGCATGGAGGTGAGGGGGAAGTAGAAGACCCATCCGTCGCGGTGGACGCGGATGTCGCCGGGAAGCCGGCCCAAGAACGGTAGTTTTCCCATGAGGCCCAGGCCCAAAAGGACAAGAACGATCCCCAGCACCACCAAGATCTTGCCGAACCCTGAGAGCTCCGGAGGGAACATGTCCGCTATAATGATAAGGGAAGGAGGGATCGATGAACGAGGTGCTGCGCGCCATTCGGGAACGTCGCTCCATTCGCGCCTTTCGTTCGGACCCCATCGAGCCGGAAAAGCTGGAGGCAATCCTGGAGGCGGCCCGCTGGGCTCCCTCCGGTCGGAACAGCCAGCCTTGGCGCTTCGTGGTGGTGGAGTCCAAGGAGAAAAGGGAAGAGCTGGGTCGCGTGGTGACCCAAATGGACATGGTGCGCACGGCGCCCGTGACCCTCGCCATTCTGCGCGACAAGACCGCGGGTTACGACGAGATCAAAGATGCCCAGGCCATCGGGGCCTGTGCCCAGAACATCCTCCTTGCCGCCCATTCCCTGGGGCTGGGGGCTTGTTGGCTTGGTCGGCTCCGCGACCCTCAGGTGGAGAAGATCATCGGTGCCAAGGAGGATGAGGAGCTGATGATGCTCATCGTCGTTGGGTATCCGGTGGCGCGGCCGCCGGCCCGGGAAAGACGGGCTCTTTCGGAATTAGTACGGCGAATCTAACCCGGTACCCTTTGGGCCGCGGATGCGCCGGCCTGTGGCCCCTTTCATCCTGGGCACTGGGCCGCAATCCTCTCGGAAAGCCCAAGGCCGGCGAAAGATTTTTCGAACTCCCTGCGGAAGTCCTGGGCTAATTTTTCCGCCCGCGCCCGGTAGGCGGCCTTGTCCGGCCACGTCGCCTCGGGGTTTAGGATCTCCCGGGGAACGTCCGGACACCACTCCGGCACCCAAAGGTGGAAGAGTTTCTCCTCCCGGTAGGGAACGCGTTCGAGTTCCCCGGAGAGGGCGGCGCGGATCATCCGGCGAGTGAGACGGATGTCGATCCGCCGGCCCACCCCATAGGAACCGCCCGTCCAGCCTGTACTCACGAGGAACACCTCCGCGCGGTAGCGGCGCAGGTAGGCCTCCAGCAGATCGGTGTAGACCTGGGGAAGGGCGGGCATGAACGGCGCCCCGAAGAACCGGGAGAAGGTGGAGCGGGGTTCGAGAACCCCGATCTCCGTTCCCGCCAGGCGCGAGGTATAGCCCATAAGGAACCAGAACATCGCCTGCTCTGGGGCGAGGCGGGCGATGGGCGGGAGGACCCCATGGGCGTCAGCGGCGAGGAAGAACATCACGCGCGGATGCCCACAAAGGCCCTGGGGATCCGCGTGGCGCAGGAAGGACAGGGGGTAGGAGGCCCGGGAGTTCTCGGTGAGGCGGCGGTCGCGGAAGTCGAAGGTCCCGTCCGGATAGATCATGGCGTTCTCCACAATGGCCCCGTGCTCGAGGGGATCGGCCTCGTGCATGATGGCCCAGTAGATGTCCGGCTCCTTTTCCGGGTCGATGTCGATCATCTTGGCGTAACAGCCCCACTCGAAGTTGAAGAGCCCCTCCGCGCCCCAGCCGTGCTCGTCGTCGCCGATGAGGACCCGTCCAGGATCGGTGGAGAGGGAGGTTTTCCCTGTCCCGGAAAGGCCAAGGAAGAGGGCACCGTCGCCTTCGGCCCCCACGTTGGCCGCGCCATGGAGAGGAAGGACCCCCGCTTCGGGGAGGAGGAAGTTCATCACGGTGAACATGAGCTTCTTCACGGAGCCCAGATAAGCGGACCCGTAGACGATCCCCACCCGCTCCACAAAATCCATGACCACGGCGATGTCCGAGGTGCGGCCCTTTTCCGGATCCAACCGCAGCCGGCCCTCATACTTTTGGGGATCGAGTTTGTCGTAGGGGAGGGCCAGGAGGGTGAAGGGTTTTTCGCCAAAAACGGAGCGCGAAAGATCGGCGTGCACGGGGCGGAACATGTTGTCGGTAAAGAGGGCGGTGAGGGCTCGGTCGGTGACCGTGCGGACGAGGAGCGCATACCGAGGATTGGCACTCAAGAGGCGCTCGGTGAGGTAGAGTCGAGGTTTTTTGGCCAGGGTCTTAAGCGCGTCCTCGCAGATCATATCGAAGGTTTCTGGGGTCATGGGGAGGCAATAAGGGGAGTGCCAGTCGATCTTTCCGTGAATTTCCGGGCGATCCACGATGTAGGTGTCCTGAGGCCGGCGGCCCGTGGATTCTGGGGGGGTCCAGGTGGCCAGGGCTCCGGAACGGCTGACGAGGGCCTCGCGGCGGGCAACGGCCTCAGCGATGAGCTCCCCTCTGGTGAGGTTCGCCTGCACGTCCGGATGCTGCGCGAGAAGCCTCTCCAAGTTCATCCTTTTCCTCCTCTCTTTCCCAGATGATCCGACGGATGGGGAAGGCAAAGCGAATCCCCTCCGCGGCAAAGCGGCGGTGCAGCCCCAGGTTCACGGCGTGCCGGGCATCGAGGAGATCCCGGTACCGGGGGCTCTGCACGTAAAAGGCCACCTCGAAGAGGAGCCCAAACTCCCCGTACTCCTTGAAGTGGGCCCGGTCAAACCGCGTATTGGGAACAGCCGCCACCACCTCCTGCACGAGGCCGGGAATAACCGCGAGTTTCTCCGTGGGAGTATCGTAGCTCACGGCGAAGGTGAAGAGAACCCACCGTTCCCTGACGCGGGTGTAGTCGTGGATCCAACCTCTAAGGAGCTCGGAGTTGGCCACCACCACCTCCTCGCCCGAGAGGCTGCGGATCCGCGTGGTTTTAAGACCGATGCGTTCCACCGTGCCCGAGATGTTTCCGGTGGCGATGAAATCGCCCACCAAAAAGGGCTGATCGATCACAATGGCCAAAAACGCGAAGAGGTCAGCAAGAAGGCTTTGGGCGGCGAAGGCGATGGCCACGCCCACGATGCCCAACCCGGCGAGCATGGCGGTCACATTGACCCCGAGGTTCTGAAGGATCAGGAGGAGGACGAGGACCCAAAGGAGGATGCGCACCAGGAGTCCGGCGGAGGAGAGGGTGGTGGCCGCCGCGGTGTCCCCTTCCTTCCGGCGCCGTTCGGCCAGCCGCTGGACCCAGTTGGCGATAAGCCCGTTGCCCCAAAGCCCGATCTGAACTAGGAAGATAGTGACGGCCAGGGAGCGGATGGCCCGTTCCGCCGCCGCGGGAAGGGCGATGGCTTGGGAGGCAGCGAACAGGGCCACGACGAGGAGGAAGAGAAAGGTCGTGCGCCGGGTGAGGTCCGCCCCGCGCTGGGCCCACATCGTTCCGCGCCGCTGGAACCTTCTTGCCAAACCGCGGAAGAGAAGAAGCCGCACAAGGAGCAGAAAACCCAGGACGGCCAGGAGAATCCCCAAGGCCATAAACCAAGCCCAAAGAGGGTTCCCGGCGATCTCCCTGGCCCAAAACCCCGTGGTCAGCCAGGAGGCCATCGCGGTTCTCACCTCAAACCGCTTTCCCGCGGGCGGCGCGCTCTCCCCCGCCCGAGAACCGCGCTTTTTCCCCATGATCTTGGTCTCCTACGAAAAGGGGGACGATTGTAAACCGGCGCACATCCACAAGGCCCAAGTCCGTGAGCTTCAACGCGGGGATCACGGGGAGGGCGAGGAAGGAAAGGGCCATGAACGGGTCAGGAAGGCCCGAGCCCAGGGTTTGGGCGGCGCGCCGGAGCTCCTGGGAACGGCGGTGGACCTCGGAAAGAGATCGATCCGACATGAGGCCGGCGATGGGGAGGGGCAGGACGGCCAGGATCTTTCCGCTCTCCACGGCCACCTGACCTCCTCCTAGGCGCGCAAGTTCGGCCACGGCGACCCGCATATCCTCATCGTTTGTGCCCACGACCACGATGTGGTGGGAATCGTGGGCCACGGTGGAGGCCAGCGCCCCGCGCCGGAGGCCGAAGCCGTGCACTAGGCCAAGCCCGATGTTGCCTGTTCCCCAATGCCGCTCCACCACCGCCAGTTTCAAAATGTCCCGTTCTGGATCAGAAAGAACCTCACCATCCGCGGTCTTGGGACGGACCAAAATTTCCTCTGTGACCACCTCGTGAGGGATGACCTTGATGGCCCTGGCCACATCCCCCTGCGCGGGGATGCGGAAGGAGAGGCGCGCGGGGTCCAGGCGCATGGGGGAGGCCGGCGGCGGTGGCCCCGGAGGAAGTTCCGCCACGCACCGGCCTCCTTCGGCCACGAGCACCCCACCCACGTAGACCTGTTCCACCTGAAGGCGCGGGAGGTCGGAGACCACGAGGAGATCGGCACGGTATCCCGGCGCGAGGGCCCCAAGGTCGGGGATCCCGTAGGCCCGGGCCGTGTGAATCGTGGCCGAAGCGATGGCCACCGCCGGGGGGACCCCTGCGGTCACGGCCTTCCGCAAAAGATCGTCCAGGTGCCCCTCGCTAAGGAGGGTCTCCGGCTCTCGGTCGTCCGTACAGAAGTGCACGAACGGCGCGGACTGGGCGGTGAGGAGGGGGATCAGGGTTCTCAGGTTCCGGGCGGTCGTGCCCTCTCGGATGAGGATGTGCATTCCGGCCCGCAGTTTCTCCGCGGCCTCCGGGAGGGAAGTGCACTCGTGGTCCGTGCGCGGCCCCGCGCGGACGTAGGCCCAAAGGCTTGGGCCCGAGAGCCCGGGCGCATGGCCATCCACCGGTCTTCCGCGGGCCGCCGCGATCTTGGCGAGGAGCTCCGGATCCCCGGCGAGGACCCCCGGGAAATTCATGACCTCGCCGAGGCCGAGCACCCTCTCCCAAGAGAGGATCTCCCGGATGTCCTGGACGGAAAGGACGGCGCCCGGGGTCTCAAGAGGGCTGGCCGGCACACAGGATGGGGCCATGAGGAAAACCCGAAGGGGGAGGGCGTGCGTGGCCTCAAGCATCCAGCGGATGCCGGAAAGACCGAGGACATTAGCGATCTCATGGGGGTCGGCCACGACCGCGGTGGTCCCACGGGGAAGGACGGCGCGGGCGAACTCCCGGGGGGAAAGTTTTGAGCTCTCCAGATGCACATGGGCATCGAGAAAGCCGGGGACGAGATAGGCGCCGTTCACGTCGAGGACCGTTTCCGCCTCCGCCGCGCCAAAGCCAAGCACGTAACCTTGGGCCACGGCGAGGTCGGCGGGGAAGAACTCCCCAGAAAAAACGTCCAAAACCAGACCGCCGTGAAAGAGGATGTCCGCCCGAAGACCGGATTCTTTCATGGGCAAAAAGGGTACCCCGCCCGGTCAAGGAGAGCCAAGATCCCCACGCCCATGCCAAAGAAGAGGCCCGCTCAAGATGTACTTGGTCTTGACCGTTTGCCTTGCAGTTCACACGCGCTTTATAGCGTCCAAGCCGCGAGGGAAAGGAGACGCAGTCATGCCCGGTGAACGGGGACAGCCGGTTTGGTCGGGTGGCTTGGGGCTAGCATTTCAGATCCCAAGGCCCCGATCGCACCGCTTGCGGATAAGGTCGCGACCTTGGCGAGGTCCCTATCGGTCCCGTTTTTCTCTGTTGTTTCCCCTCAAGCGGGAGAGAAGGCTTTTCCAAAAGAAAATTTGCCTGCTCCGAGACGCCCGACAATAGCTCGCCTGGAGACCTCCGCGAGCCGGATTAGGGGGCCGCGCGTCGTGCCCAGGCCCCGACGTTTTTTCTCTGTTCTTCCGGGGGACAGAGAAAAGGTGGGCTCCCGCGCCCCCGGCGCTGCCGCTTGAAGAGCTTGGGGGACACTGCAGGAGCGGAGGAGGATCCCCAGGAACACATCGGCTCGCCAGGGCAATTTCACCCCCACGATAACGTTTCCATCCGCATAGAACTCGCAGCCTGAAGCCCTCAGCATAGGGGCCAAGTTGAGGAGCCGGACCTGGACCAGCAGGAACCCCTGGGTGAGGCATTCGGCCACGTCGATGCGGGTCTGCGCTACGTACGACTGGAACCGCGGGGAATCCTTGGAAAGGACGCCCACGGTGATCGGGCTTACGGTCCGAGGGCGAAAGCCCTAAGCAACACAGGGGCGAAGGGCGAGCCACGGGTGACCCGCATCTTAACCTCCTAAGGGATGGGGAACGAACGGGGGCCGCACAAGCCGCACCGCCGGATCCTTCCCGAGCTCGGGAAGAAGGGGGATGGGGATGAGGAGCTCGGCCAAGGAATCGGTGGAGCTCCGGATGAACGGTTCCCATTGGGGAGGAAGCCTTGCGGAAACCTCGGCGACCACCCGCACCCGAAGCCCCGCCCGCGCGAGGCCCTGGCTTTCGCAGAATTTGAACCAATCCGGATGGTCCACGAGGGCCCAGAGGACCGGATCGAGGCGGATCTCTTTCGGCGGCGCGGGGAACTTCAGTGGGATTTCACGGGGGAGAAGGACGAGCGTTCCGTCTGCCGGGAGGAGGCCCAAGGCTTCAAGGATGGCGAGGGAGGAGAGGCCCCAAAGGGGGGGTTCCCCGAGGATGATGAGCTCCGCCGCCTTGGCTCCGCCGCGCAGGAGCGTGGTCCACTCTCCCTCGCGAATCCCCAGAAGGAAGAAATCCCCGTCCAGAAAGAGGAAAGCGTTGCTCGCTAAAAGCTCTTCTTCGTTTGTGACCCCGGTGAACTCGAGCCCCCCTATTCCTTGAACGAAGCGGGCCGTGGGAATTCCCAAGGTTTGGACGCGCTCGGACAAGGCGAAACGCGCCTCCGAAGGGAGGCTTAGGCTGGCCCAAAAATACCGAGGACCTTGGGCTAAGGCCCAAAAGCTTGTGATCAAGAGGAACACGGCCATCACGCCCTTCATCGAACCTCCTTTGTTCCACCTAATATACACCTTTATTTTCTCTCCGGTTCCAGGATGCCCTGCGCGACAGGAACAACCCCCTTAACCGACGAACTTTATGGCCCCGGTCTTTACGGGGGAGCAGTGCCCCAAGAAGGGTGTCCGCAGGGCGGCACCGTCGCCTTCCGGGAAAAACGACGACCGCAAAGGAAGGCCCTTATAGCGGACAAAACCCGTGACGGAATCATAACGGAAGTGGAAGAGCGCATACAGGCCATGACCCAAAGTCTTTGGGAGACGCCCAAGAGGGAAGAACTAGGGCTCTCCTTTGGGAGCACCCCGCCAAGGCCAACGCGTGCTACACCCGCGATCTCCTGGCCGGTCCTGGGGAGGACCTCCGCGTTCCTAGGGGGCGGGAGGCCCTGAACGGAGCGCGGAAGAAGGACCGGGGCACCTGGGACTTGAGGTGCGTCTCTCGGGCGGAAAGGGAAGAGGAAGCGTTGGGGCTAGTCCCCCCAGGATGGTCGCCCGGTGGGGAGACCAAAGCGTCCGGCCTTCTCCCGTTCCTCCGTCATCCTCAGCCGATCAGCGGATATCTTTGCGCTGAGAGGAGCTTGCGCGCCGGGCAGAGGAAGTGACGCGGCGGACGAAGGTGGTGGAAGGTTCTCGGGGGAGGAGGCGGTGGAGGGGCTCTTGTACCTTTCCTCAGCTCTTCAAATGAGCGGCCAAAAGAGCGCGGGCTTCGGGGCTTGGCGGAAATCCGGACAGGAAACACCATGAAGCCCAAACACAATAAACTGGACACCATGTAGGCTCACCCCCTGGCTCCAGGAAGGAACCGGAGCCTCGTTCGCCCTTCGAGGAACGTCCACTGGTAGTGGGGAGCCTGCGCTTGGCCAGGTGAGCCCATAGCTTGGCTCCGGGCGTCCCTCTGGTCGAGGACGTCCTTCACGTCCGCCTGGGCAAGCGAGAACGGCCGCTCCTCCTCCCACGGGAGAGCGGGCAGGGCAAAGCGTCCTCCGCTTCGCCTTGCCGCCCCTTCTAGGCGGGAGAACGATGGTGACGACGAGACCGATCCCCCAGCCTCCTCACCCAGCGTCGCAGTGCCGCTCGACCCGCCTCCAGACCAGATTCCGCGGGGTGTGCGGCCGCCGGGCGGTCTCGGCGATGCTTCCTCCCTCCTGGTACGTCGCCAAAAGGCGCACCTTCTTGCCCCCGGTTCACCGCATATGCTTCCCTCCCAGGTAAGATCTGCAAACGGCGCTTCTTTTCCCGCTCGCCGAGCTTTCTCAGGAGGAGCACCGCTTTCTTTCCACCAACCCGTCACCAACACCTTTGCTTGTTAACGGTCTTCTGGCGCACCAAGAGGCCGGCGTTGTGGGGGAGAAGGAAGGGGAGTAGACTCTTACGCATGCTCGTCGAGCTTTTGGAGGAATACTTTCAACGCGAGGAGCCCCACCGCGAGCGCGATTATTTTTATGTCTCCGAGGTGGGGAAGTGTCCTCGGCAGATCTTCTACACGGTGAAGGGGTTCCCCCGCCCTCCCCTGGATGGTCAGACGGCGCGGAGACTCTTGGTGGGGGAGGATGCCCATCGGCGCCTCCTCCAGGCCCTCTATTCCCTGGGCCTTGTGGTGGCCGCGGAGGTGCCCATCCCGCCCGGTGCCCTCTTCCACGGCCGCGCCGATGCTATCATCTCCCTCTCCGGGAAAAACTACGTAGTGGAAATCAAAACCCTCCACCCTTACAACTTCGATCAAACGTACGCCGCCCCCCGTCGCGATCACTACCTCCAGCTCCAGCTTTACCTCCATTACTTCGAGATCCCCCAGGGGATCATCCTCGCCGAGAACAAGGCCACCCAGGAGCTGCGGGAGTTCGTGGTGGAGCGGGATCGGGCCGCGGTGGGCCAGGTCCTCCAGACCTTCGCGGAACTGCGGGAGCTCCTCTTCGTGCGCGGGGAACTCCCGCCCTTTCCGGACAAATCCGGTTGGGAATACGACCAGTGTAAGTACTGCCCGTTCCTGGAGTTTTGCCGGGAAAACGTGGGAGCTCTGCCCGCGGTCTCCCAGGCCCGCGCAGAGCTTTTGGAGCCCCCGGTGCTTCCCGAACCCCCCGCGCGAGAGGCTCGCATCCTCGGTCTTTTCGATGAGCCCTAGCGAGAAGAGGTTTTGGTCGGGAAACGTGGCCCTGGCCGAAGGGGCATTGGCCGCGGGGGTGGACTTCTACGCGGGCTATCCCATCACCCCTTCCTCGGAGATCATGGAACACGTGGCCCGGGAGCTGCCCAAACGGGGCGGCGTTTTCCTCCAGGCCGAGGACGAGATCGCCGCGATCTTCCTCCTTATTGGTGCCTCCTGGGCGGACGCCCGGCCCATGACCGCCACCAGCGGCCCTGGTTTCTCCCTCATGCAGGAGGGCTTGGGAATCGCGGCGATGACGGAAACCCCGCTTTTGGTGGTGGATGTGATGCGGGTCGGCCCGGGAACCGGCCAGGCCTCCAAAGCCGCCCAGGGAGATCTTCTGCAAGCGCGCTGGGGAAGGCACGGCGACCAAATCATCCCCGTCCTCGCCCCCTCTTCCGTTCAGGACTGCTTTGATCTGGCGGTCTTCGCCGTAAACACGGCGGAGAAGCTGCGCACGCCGGTGATCCTTCTTTCCGACGAGCTTTTGGCCCACACTTGGGAGAGGGTGGAGGTTCCCAAGGAGGTGGAGCGAGTCGAGCGCCGCCGGCCGTCAGGCGGCGAGCCCCCCTTCGGTTCGAGCGATCCGCGCGTCCCCCCGCCCATGCCCCGCCTCGGTGAGGGCCACGGGATCCTCATGACCGGCTCCACCCATGATCCTTGGGGCTTCCGGCGCACGGCCGATCCCGAGACCCACCGCGCCCTGGTCGCCCGCCTTTGGGACAAAATCTTGCTCAACCGCGACGCGCTTTGCTGCTATGAGGCCGTGGGGGTGGAGGAAGCTGAGGTGGGGATTGTGGCCTACGGCTCTGTGGCGCGCAGCGCCCTCGCGGCCCGAAAGCTTTTGGCGGGGAAGGTCCGGGTTGGCGTGGTGGTCCTGAAGACCCTTTGGCCCCTTCCCGAGAAGCCCCTGCAGCTTTTGGCCGAACGGGCGCGTCTCATCCTTGTTCCCGAGCTCAGCCTCGGTCAGCTCGTCTACGACGTGGAGCGCGTGGCCTGCGGCCATTGCCCGGTCCTGAGCTTCCCCAAGGTCGGGGGAGGCCTCCCCATCTATCCCGAGGAGCTGGCCGCGCGGATCCTGGAGGCGAGGCGATGAGGGTTCATCCCCTGCATGCGTACCTGAGGAAGGAGGCTTTACCCACGGCCTTTTGCCCCGGTTGTGGAAACGGCCTTGTGGCCGGCGCTCTCCTCCGGGCCCTGCGGCGCAGCGGCGCCGATTTTCAGAAAACCGTGTTCGTTTCGGGGATCGGCTGCGCGGCTTGGATTCCAAGCCCCCATTTTCGGGCGGATAGCCTCCATGTCGCGCACGGCCGCGCCGTTCCCACCGCTTTAGGAGTGAAGCTCCGCCGGCCGGAGCTCTCCGTGATCGTGGTGGGCGGCGATGGCGATCTGGCCGGGATCGGCGGAAACCATCTCCTCCATGCGGCCAGAAGAAACGCCGATCTCCTGGTGATCATGGTGAACAACCTCGTCTACGCCATGACCGGGGGGCAGGTGGGGCCCACCACCCCCAAGGACCTTCCCACGCCCACCACCCCGTATGGAAATCCCGAATACCCCATGGATGTGGCCCAGGTGGTGGCCGCCGCCGGGGCGAACTACGTGGCCCGCTGGACCGCCGCCCACCTTCCTGAGCTTGAGCGCTCGCTTGTGAAGGCTTTGGGCAAGGCGGGGTTCCGCTTCGTGGAGGTGGTGAGCCAGTGCCCGGCCCGGGTGGGCGGAAGGCTTCAGATGCTCCCGGTGGCGGCCATGCGCTGGCTCAAGGAGGCGAGCAAACCGGTGGGAAAGGCGGCGGAGGGGGAGATCGCTGTGGGCGAATATGTGGAGCGGGACCGGCCCGGTCTTCTTTGCGCTTTGGGGAGGATCAAGGATGGCGGAGCTTCGGCTTAGGCTTTCCGGGATCGGCGGCCAGGGGATCGTTTTCGCCGGAAGGCTCCTGTCCCAGGCCATGGCGGAGACCGGCCGGCACGTGGCTCTGCGTTACGCGTACGGCGCGGAGGTCATGGGGACCCCTGTGCACTCGGAGGTCGTGATTGCCGACGAGCCCATCCTCTGTCCGTACTTCCAAGAGGCCCAGGTCGGGGTGATCTTGCATCCCCACGCCCTTGGCGAGGCCCTTCCTTTGGTTTCTCCCGGTGGGCTTCTCATTTTGGACTCGGGGGTGAAGCCCAATAACTTTCCCGCCGGGATCCGCCTGGAGGTCCGGCCGCTTGTGGCGGCCGCGGCCAAAGGAAAGCCCGGTGATCCCGGAAGGCTGGCGCCCGTGGCGGCCCTGGGGTTCCTCGCCCGGCTCGGTCTTTTTCCCCTGGACCCCCTGCTCCGGGCCGCCAGCTCCGGCCGCGCCGCCCAGGAGAACCTCGACGCCCTCCAACTCGGTTTCTCCCTCTAGGAAGAAGCCGCGTTCCCAAAGACGGGGTTTCCCGCGGTCCATGGCCCTTTTCCTTCGTACCCCCATGTGGAGGAACATGGGCAAGAGGGCGGCCGTGGATTTCGGTCCCGCGCGGATCATAAGCGAGCCTTGAACGCTTTGGTTTGTTTACTGCTTTTTTCCTTACTTGCCCGCTTGGTGGTCCTCCCCCTTGCTGGGCTTCGCCTCCTTGGAGCTTCACCGCGGTGAGGGACGGCAAGGGGGTGCGGGCGCTGCGGCGGATTGGCGGAAGACTTGCGGGGAATCCCGTTATTCTTTCCATGGCCCTGGGGATCGCCGTGGGCGCTTTTCGCTTGGGATTGCCCGTTTTGCGCTCCGAATTCCAGGGCGCTTGAGTTCAGCCGTGGCGCCGGTGGCCCTCTTTTCCCTTGGCGTTTTCCTCTGCGGCCGGTCTTGCCGGGCGTCGCCCTGGCACCTTGAGTTTTCGGCGCTTCGTCCTTGTTTCTTGGTTCTGCTAGAAGAAAAAGGCCGAGCCCAAAGCTCGGCCTCTCCCTACCTCCTTACGCCTTCGGTCTCACTGCACGGCCCGGTAAGCGTTCACGCGGGGGATTGCGGTGGTAAAGCCTGTTGTGGGATCTCCCGTGGCGATTAATTGGCTGGCGATTTGGGCGTTGGTGAGGCTTGGGTCGCGGGCCTTCATCAGGGCGGCCACTCCCGCCACATGGGGCGCGGCCATAGAGGTGCCGCTCAAGTACCCGTAATTGCGGACGCCAATGCGGTTGGGGTGGTTGGGGAGGGTGGAGTAGATGTTCACCCCGGGTGCGGCGATGTCCACCCATGCCCCGTAATTGGAGAAGCTCGCCTTCGCATCGTTCTGATCGGTGGCGGCTACGGCGAGGCACTTCACGTAGTAGGCGGGATAATGGGGGTCGCTGGTGTTCCTGTTTCCTGCGGCGGCCACCAAAACCACTCCTTTGCCGTACGCGTATTTCACGGCCTGCTCCAAGGTGCTGGAGGGGGAGGTCCCCCCGAGGCTCATGTTGATCACATGGGCTCTCCCCGTCTGGGAGGAGGGCCATCGCCTCCCCCTGGAAGGCGCCACAGGGCCTCCCGCAGGCGGTTCGCGGCAAAGCCCCTGCCGCCTCAAGGACTGGGAAGTCCCGGAGGTTCTCGGTGGAAACAAGGAGACTTCCGCGGATCCCAAAGCGCCGGAAGAAAAGCCAAACGAGGTGCCCATCGAAATCGCAAGGATACCGGGGATTATCCGGTCTTTACCCGCAGAAGACCTAGGCGCACGCAACTAAGGGGGCAGGGAACCCGCCGGGACCGAACGCTTAGGGGGAAAGGAGGACGCGGTGGAGAGCGCGGGCGGCGCGGGCCAGGGCCGCGGGACCAAAGGCAAAGGGCAATCCCGCCGCGGAAAAAAGCTGAGGAAGAGGTTTGGCACCCCCCAGTCGGAGGGCTTGGATGTAGCGCTCGACGGTCTCCTTTCGGCCTTCTTGGCCTTTCTCCCAAAGCGCCAGGGCCCCCAGCTGGGCAATCCCATACTCGATGTAGTAAAACGGCGCGAGGAAAAGGTGCAGCTGGCGGTGCCACTCGTGCTCGAGGACCTCCTCGTAGCCGCTCCAATCCTCCAGCCCAGCAAAGCGCTGGAAGATCCCCACCCAAGCGCGGTGGCGCTCGGCTTGGCTGTGATCGGGATGGGTGTAGAGCCAGTGCTGGAAGGCGTCGATGGTGGCCACCCAACAAAGGAGCCGCACGATGGCATAAAGGTGCTCCTCAAGGGAGCGTTGGCGCTCCTCCTCGCGGGGATAGAACACGTCCAAGAATGAAGAGGAGAGGAGCTCCATGCCCATGGAGGCCACCTCCGCGAATTCCAGGGGCGGGTCACGATACATGTGAAGGGGCTCATCCCGGGAAAGGAGCGTATGAAACGCGTGACCGGACTCGTGAAGGAGGGTCCAGAGGTCCTGGTCGCGGCCCACGGCGTTCATGAAAATGAAGGGGAGACGGCGCTCGGTGAGGGCAAGTTGATAGCCACCCGGCGCCTTTCCTGGACGGTTGGCAACATCCAAAAGGTCCAGCTCCACCATGCGCCGGAACAGCCCTCCCAGGCGAGGGTCGAGCCTCCCCATGATCTCCTGAACGCCGTACACCAGGTCCTCCGGCGCGGAGAAGGGGCGCAGAGGCGGCCGGCCCTCCGGATCGCAGAGGAGGTCCCAGGGCCGCAGTTTCTTGAGCCCCAGCCGCCTGGCCCGCTCCTTGTGGAGGAGGCGAAGGAGGGGCACCACCGCCTCCTCCACGCCCTTGTGGAATTCCTCGCATTCCCGCGGACCGTAATCGAAGCGCTCCCGCTCCCGGAACGCATAGTCTCGGAAGTTCGCGAAACCTGCGTTCCTCGCGCGCTTTTCCCGGAGGGAAAGGAGCTCCGCGAAGATGGCCTCGAGCTCCTCTTTATCCTTGAGCCGCCGCGCGGCAATAAGCTCCCAGGCTTGCTCCCTTGTCCTTCGGTCCGGCTCCTCCAAGTATTTTGCCATCTGCTGGAGGGTGTGCGGGCGGCCCTCGAACTCCACAGTCATGGCCCCGAAGATCTTCTGGTAGCGCTGGCCGAGCTTTTCCTCCTCCACCTTAAGCGGGATGTTCTCCTCGCGAAAAATCCGGACCGCGTTTTCCCACTTGCGCTGGAGGACCTCATAGCGCGCGGCCGGAAGCCCCGTCCATGCGGCCAACGCGGTGAACCGCGCGCGGATCCGGTGGAGGGCCTCTTCCACCTTGGGGGCCACTTCCTCCACGAACGTCAGGTAGGCCCGTTCGTATTCGGGATTAGCGGTGTCGCAGGTCATGCGGATGTAGCGGACCGCGCCCTCCTCCTCCACGACGGAGAGGAGCTCGGAGAGGTCCAAAAGGGCGTGCTCGAGGTCTGACCATGCGCGCACGGACCGCTTCTCCAGGTCCGCAAAGAGAGGGGCCAAGGCCGCCCAGTCGCCGGCCGGAAGAGCCTCGGGCACGAACCGGCGCGGGTATTCCCGCGGAAGCTCCCCCGGCTCCAAACCCCCCTTAGCCATCACCCAATTTTAGGGGAAAAGAAGCGACAAAGACAAAAAGCACGGATCCCTTGGCTATAATAGCCCATCTTCCGCGTAAGGAGGGGCCATGCAGAAGTGGGAGTGCACGGTGTGCGGATGGATCTACGATCCGGCTAAAGGCGATCCTTCCCAGGGCATCAAACCGGGGACACCCTTTGAGGATCTTCCCGACGACTGGGTTTGTCCGGAGTGCGGGGCCCCCAAAGACATGTTCCAGCCGTTATGAGGTTCGTGGTGATCGGCCGCGGGGCGCCTGAGGATCCCGGGGGGCGGAGCGGCTGTGGGTCTTCACCCGGTGCACGGCCAGGGACGCGGAGATGATCCGGGCGTGGGCAGAGGGGAAGAAAAGGGCGGCGACTCTCGGGGATAGGTGGCTCGGCCTCGAGGCAGCCCGGGGCCGTTCTCCTCCGGCACCTCTCACGACCCGGACTTCGGGTCCTTTGTGGCCTGAAGGCGGCGGAGACGCAGGGAAACCCGGAGGTCCACAGCGTTGTCCTCCGGAGCGGCGAGGAGCTCAAAACGAAGCTCGCCCTCCTGGCGCCGGCGGTTGCCCCCGCGGGTGGATTTGGCCAAGGAACGGGGGCTTTCCCCAAACAGAGGGGTTGTGGTGGACGATCACCTTCGCACGAGCGTTCCGGAGGTCTCCGCGGTGGGGGATCCTTATTTTGGGGAGGGACTCAGCCCGCCGGCCCCTTTCGGAGCGCGGATCGGTAGCGCCCCAAGAAGTGTGTCCGCAGGGGAGCACCGTTAGCCTTTCGGGAAAAACGAGGACCGCAAAGAAGGCCCATATGGCGGACAAACCTTCCGCCCTTCCCGCGTTCCTCCGGCACCCTCAGCCGATCAGCCGATATCTTTACGCTACAGCCGAGCTCGCGCGCCGGGCGAAGGAAGTGAAGCGACGGACGAAGGTGGTGGAGGGTTCTCGGGGGAGGAGGCGGGGGAAAAGCCCTTGTACCTGGTCCGCAGCTCTCCAAATGGGCGGCCGGCCGGGCGCCGGCACGTGAGCCCCCGGTGGATGGCGCCTCTCTTTCGGAAACACTGCCAAGAAGCCCAAAGGGCCTGCACGGGAGGCCCTGAAGGAGAAATCTCCGTCTAGCTCGTTACAACCGGAGGAACCCAATCCACCCCATTGGACTAGGGGCCACCCCCTCCTCGGGAACCTGCCCTCCCTGGGTGCTGTATATTGAAAGCAACGAGGGAGGCATCCATGTTCGTGCGAGGAGCGGTCGGGATCGTGTTGATGTTGGGGATTGGGCTTGGTGTTCTAGCTCAGATCCCCAGCTATTTGTGGGGGCAGCTGGCAGTCCCCGAGGGGGCCGTAGCCGAGCTCGCCCGCCGGGCGAAGGAGTTGGGGGTTCCCATGGCCGTGTGGGAGGAGGAGGGCCTTAGGTTCGTAGGGGCCCCGGATGAGGAGGGCCTGCGGCAGGCGGGCGTCCATCTTTACCTCGACGGCCCGATGTATCTCGTGGGACTCGAAACCCCCTCGGAGCGGGCGGTTCTGAGGGGTCGGGGGAGCATCGCTGAGCTGGTCCTGTGGTCGGAAAGGGGCGAGATTTCCCTGCCCACGGAAGCGTTCTTCGATCTCCTGCAGGCGCTGGGGCTCCTTGGCGAGGGGTGCACGGTGGCCCTGGAGCTTAGGACGGTCCCGCTGAAGCTTCCCCGCGTGCCGGAGGACGTGAAGCTCGATCCGACCCTGTGGGCGCTCGTGGGCCATCCCGACTGGTTTGGAGCAGCGCAGGGTTATGCTCTCGAGCGGGTAGGATTGCGGGTGCGGGTGGTGGTGGAGCTCTTGGCAACGCTTCCTCTCCAATGGGAACCATTCATCCGGAGCTCCACCGACTCCTTGGCCGAGCTCCTCCTCCCCATCCCCCTTCTTCCCGAGCTCGGGAAGGATCCGGCGGTGAGGCTTGTGCGGCCGCCGTTCGTCCCTCATCCCTTAGGAGGTTAAGATGCGGCTCATCCGTCACTTGTCATTCGTCGCCGTTTTACTTGGGATTTTTGCCCTCGCAGCCGTAAGCCAGATCACCGTGGGCGTCCTTTCCGAGGACGCCACGCGATTTCAGCCGTACGTGACGCAGGCCACACAAGCGGGCCTGCGCGTGAGTCTGGACAAGTTCAGCGAGTCCGCCCTGCATCAGCAGGTCTACACCCTGGCTGCCCTGGGGCAGGCCCGCATCGACGTGGCCGAATGCCTCACCAAGTGGCTCCCGCAGGTTCAGGGCCGGCTCCTCGACCTGGCCCCCTACGCCCAGGAGCTTCAGGCTGCTGGTGTTGAGCTCTACGCGTATGGGAACGTCATCGTCGGGGTGAAATTGCCCTGGCGAGCCGATGCATTCCTGGGGATCCTGGCCCGCTCGCGAAATATCCCCCAAGCCCTGGAGTTTCTAAAGCTCTTCCGAGCCGAGGCCCCTGGCGTGACCCCGCTTTCCCTTTCCCTCGGCCCATTGGTGGTGGCCAAGCCGGCAAAGAGACACGCGGGAGTGGATGGCGCTCTCGAGGGCTTCGTGGGAGTTCTGCGCCAAGCCGTGCCCCAGGGCCTGATTGTGACCCTCTCCCGCGTTCCAGCCCAGGCTCAGGACGCCTTGCGCCGGGTAGCGGAGATGTGGGGGATCCCGCTCTCGGCCGACGGCGCTTCGGTCACAGTGGTTCTGGAACCACTGGAGCCCGTAGCGCCCACAGCTTTGGGGGCCACCTATGTGGAAGCCTCGGCCCTTGGCCTTCAGAAGGCCGTGGTTCCTTTGGACCAGCTTGAAAGTTTCCTCGCCCAAGCGGCGGGGAAAGCTCGGGTGCGCCTGCCATTCGAGCCTATAGCCCTGGCCGCCACCTCGGAAGGCGTGCATCTCGTGGGCGCGGCGGCCTTCCAGGCCCGGGGGATCCGCGGCGCAGGCGTGAAAATCGCGGTGATCGACGTGGGCTTCGCCGGTCTTTCCCAGTCCCAGGCCCGCAACGATCTTCCCCACGCTTTGGTGACCCGCGATTTCACCGGAACCGGGATGGAAACAGGGCTCTCCCACGGGACCGCCGTGGCGGAGATCGTCTACGACATCGCGCCGGCGGCCACCCTTTATCTTTTGAAGATCGGAAACGAAGTGGACCTCGACAATGCCATCACCTACTGCATTACCGAAGGAGTACACATCATCGTCCACGCTTTGGGCTGGTTCAACACGAGCTTCTACGATGGGACAGGAACGATCGCCCGGATCGTGAATCGCGCGGCGGGCGCGGGGATCCTTTGGGTCCAGGCTGCGGGGAACTTCGGCCTTCGCCATTACGGCGCGACCTTCACCGACACCAACGGCGACGGCTGGCACGACACGGAAGTGACCTTCACCGCAAGCGCCGGAGAGAGAATCCTCCTCTACCTCACCTGGGATTCCTGGCCCCAGACGGCCGACGACTACGACCTCTACCTCTTCGGCCCTGCGGGGAACCTCCTCGCCTCCTCCACCAAGACCCAAGCCGGCGCGGAGCAGCCCACAGAGCGGGTCTACGCCGTCGCCACCACGTCCGGCGCTTACCGCGTGCGGATCCAGAGAGTTTCGGGGACGACAAAGGGGCTCGCCCTCTTTTCCGTGTACCACAATCTGAGCCCGCATGACCCCGCCTCGTCGCTTGTGACCCCCGCGGATGTGGAGGCCGCGCTCTCCGTGGCCGCCATTGGCTGGCCGCACTATGCGACGGGGCCGGCCCAACCCTATTCCTCCCGGGGTCCCACGCGGGACGGCCGCCAGAAACCCGATCTCTCCGGTCCCGATAACGTCACCACCGGCGTTTCCTTCTACAACCCGTTTCCGGGAACCTCGGCCGCCGCGTCCCATGTGGCGGGCGTGGCCGCCCTCCTCAAGGCCGAAACTCCCGGGCTTTCCGCACGCGATTTGCGGGCGCGGCTCCTCTCCTTCTGCGTTCCCATGGGCGATCCTTACACCTACGGCGCGGGCCGCCTGGAAGCCAGGCCGCAGCCCGTGGCTCAACCGGACCTCATCATCGACTCCCTCACCTACACCCCGGCCACGCCCGCGGTGGGCGCCACGGTGAACTTCACCGTGGTCGTGCGGAACCAAGGGAACGCCATGGCTGGCGCGTTCACCGTGCGGCTCCAGGGCGCCGGGCCCTCCCAGGATAGGACCGTCCCCTCCCTCGCTGCCGGGGCCACCACCACCTTGACCTTCTCCCTGCCCCTTTCCACCACGCCGGAGACGTTCACCGCCACCGCCGACGTCTTGGGCCAGGTCGCCGAATCCAACGAGGGGAACAACACAAGACAGGTGACGATCACCGGCGTCGTGGGCCTGCCCGACCTCGTGGTGGAGAGCCTCACCTACGCGCCGGCGAGGCCCACCGTGGGCACCACCCTCACCTTCCAGATCACCGTGCGGAACCAGGGCGGAGCTTCGGCTGGTCTCTTCTACATCAGCATTTCTGGCCTCGCCGGCACCCAGTACGCCCAGGTCTCAAACCTCGCCGCGGGCGATCGGGTCACGGTTTCCCTCGCGCTTCCGCTCTCCGCAGCCACGGAGACCTTCACCGCCACCGCCGACGCCACGAACCGCGTCCGCGAGGCCGACGAAGGGAACAACTTCCGTCAGATCACCGTTACCGCCGCGCCGCCGCCCCTTTCCCTTTCCATCTCCACCGATAAAACGAGTTACACCGTGGGCGAGGCCGTGCGGATCACCCTCAACGTATCGCAACCAAGCCATGTCTACGTGGTGGAGCTGGATGCGGCGAACCGGGCCATTCTGCTTTTTCCCAACTTCTGGGAGCGGGATCCGCGGCTTCCCGCGGGGACCACGGTCCTCCCGCGCCTTGGCACCTACCAGATCCGGGCCACTGAGCCCACGGGAACCGACCGCTTCTTCGCCTTCGCCGCCGACCGGCCCATCGCCGGCTTTCCTACGAGTTTCCCCACCCCAAGCTTCCCGATCCTCGCCACCAATGGCCCAGCTTTCCTTGCCCAGGTGCGGAGCTGGCTGTCCACGAACGTCCCGGCCAGAGCCTGGGCGGAAGCTTCGACCCAGATCACAGTGACCCCTCTTGCGAACCAGCCGCCGGTGGCCTCCTTCACCTTCACGCCGACTAACCCCCTTGTGAACCAGTGGATCACCTTCGACGCCACGGCCTCCCGCGATCCCGATGGCTTCATTGTCGCCCACCGCTGGGATTTCGGGGACGGCGCCACGGCCACAGGCGTACGGGTGACCAAGCGCTACGCCACCGCGGGTACGTACACTGTGACTCTCACCGTGACCGACAACCGGGGGGCGACCGGCACCACCACCCGCACCGTCGTCGTCGGGACGCCGAACCAGGCCCCCACGGCGAGCTTCACGTTCACACCCACCAACCCCAATCCGGGCGAGAACGTCGTGTTCAACGCGGAGGCCTCGTCGGATCCGGATGGGACGATCACCGCCTACAGCTGGAGCTTTGGCGACGGGACGACGGGAACGGGTATGACCATCACCAAGGCGTACGCGGCGGCGGGGACGTACACGGTGACCCTCACCGTGACCGACAACCTCGGGGCGACGGGGACGGCGACGCGAACGATCCAGGTCGGTCCACCGCCTCTGACCCTCCCCGGGATGCCGGTGATCGACCGGCCCGGGATCTACGTGTGGGGCGATCCGGAGTACCGCTGGCACGTTACCGTGGCCGGTTCAGCGGCGTGGCCAAGTGCGCGGCCATTCCGGGTGGTGCTCTCCTCCCACGGGACGTTCACCGACGTCGCCGTGACCCCGGGGACAGCCCCGGCACCCACGATCTCCGCGGACAGGCGGAGCATCCGCTGGGAGGGGACGATTGGTGCGGGGTGGGTGGACCTCCGGTTCCGCCTCACCGGCTCTGGGTCGTGGATCCTGCACCTCGAGCTGTACCTCGACCTTGATGGAGACGGTGACCCTGTGCCGCGGACTGCGGCTGAGGCGCGGAGCATGGTCTTCCTCCGGGCGAAGAAGGTGAACCCGCCCCACAACCCGATGCTGTTCCTGATTCCGGAGGGGGAAATCGGAGCTGTTCTCCCGGTCCACAACTTCCGCATTGCCCAGGGAACGCTGTTCGTCCACTTTGTGACCACGACGATCGAGGCCTTGGAGGGCGGGCCGTAGAGCCGAGATAGGCGGTGGGATTTGGACTTGGTGGCATGTCCAGCCATCGGGTGAACAAGAAGTTGCTTCTGCTCACTCCAGGGCCCCGGGCCTTCCCGGCCGGGGCCCTTTGTTTCCCCTCACCCCGACCCTCTCCCACGTTCCACTTCTCCCCCTTCCCTCGGATGGGAGTCCTAGTTCCCTCCCCCTCGATGGGGGGCCTAGTTCCCTCCCCCTGGATGGATGGTCCTTGCCCCCTCCCCCTCGATGGGGAT